>Ga0209088_10000629_pt1 | contig 24505 bp, 18 predicted proteins | sample S_140625_EF_Meta_FD_187324 | JGI IMG/M metagenome (GOLD analysis project Ga0209088, IMG submission 187324) | Freshwater microbial communities from Lake Simoncouche, Canada to study carbon cycling - S_140625_EF_MetaG (SPAdes) (version 2) | ecosystem: Environmental > Aquatic > Freshwater > Lake ... | reverse complement strand
AATCCAAAAAATATTTACAATCCATTCTCATTTTAATATTCTCCCTATAATCCTTTTTATATCTTTGGAAATCTAAATTATCAACAAAATAAATGCAGATGAAAAAAATATTTTGGATAAGCGCTTTTTGCTTACCGATGATGCTTCAGGGACAGAACTTGATTTCCCTGGAGGATTTATCTTTCTTCAAACCAACGGGTAAAACAAATTGGAAATTAGCTAAAGATGCTTCTGCTGATCTTTCAAAAAAAGACTTATTTTCCCTTACTCCTGGCACAGGTGTTTTGGTAAATCTACCTTCTGAAGGTAATATGTCAAATCTACATTCGGCAAATGAATATGGCGATGTAGATATCAGCTTTGATTTCATGATGTCTGCTCATTCTAATTCCGGATTTTATTTACAGGGTAGATATGAGGTTCAATTGTTGGATTCATGGGGTGTTTTAAATCCTACGACCGCAGATTGTGGTGGCATCTATCAAAGATTTAAGCAAGGCAAACCAGGAGGAACTTACGAAGGTTATGCACCCAGGGTAAATGCGTGTCTGGCTCCCGGATTATGGCAACACATAGATATTTCTTTTCAAGCGCCAAGGTTTGATGGTAATGGAAAAAAAATATCGGATGCAAAAATGATTCAAATTAAGCTTAACGGTGCCATCATTCATGAAAATGTAAGTCTAAGCGGTCCTACAGGTGGTTCAATCTCTGAAATGGAAACAGAAAAAGGTCCTTTTGTTATACAAGGAGATCATGGATCAGTGGCTTTTAGACATTTCAGTGTAAAAGACCAGAGTGACAAACCAGCTTTTTTAGATCCTGTTAATTATCAGGTTTACTTTGGGGAATTTAAAGGTCGCGAAGAATTGTCAGCTAAAAAACCTGAGGTAACGGGAATTGCAGATAAACTTACCTGGGATCTTACCTCAAATACTTCTCAATTTGCAAATAGTTTAAAAACGGTGCTGAATATTCCCACCGCTGGTGAACATAGAATTGAATTTGAAATTAAAGGAAAGTATTTTATTCAGATAAATGGCAAAGAGGTTTTTGTTGAACCCAAAGAGGAAGATAATTATCGAAGAACACTTCTGCTTAACTTGCCGGCAGGAAAAGTTCCGTTTGAAATAATTCAAATTAAAACAAATAAAAGTGTAAATAATAATTTGGGCTTTTGGATAAGCGGTCCAAATTTCAGAAATACCGCCCTTCATAGCACTGGCTCTTATTTATCGACATCGACCAATGAGGAAATTACCCTCGATGCAAGTACACCCAGAGTTTTTCGTTCCTTCATGGATGTAATGAAAAATGGTAAAAGAATAAAAAGAGTAGTCCATTCAGTGAATGTGGGAAGTCCTGATAAATTGCATTACACCTTTGATCTGGATAATGCCAATCTAGTTCAGGTTTGGAAAGGAAATTTTTTAAATACTACCCCAATGTGGGACGATCGTGGCGATGGTTCGTCCAGACCCCTAGGTGCTGTTTTAACGCTTTCTCCTCATGCTTTTTTTACCAGTAAATCAACCGTATTTAGTCAGGATAATTTAGGTGAAAATCTACTTATAAAAGGATACGAACTTGACAGTGAGGATATACCAACTTTCAATTATATGCTCGATGGTGCTGATATTCTTGACAAAACGGTTATAATTAATAAAAAGCATTTCCAAAGAACGCTAACGATAAAAAATCCTAATCCCAATCAGGTATGTCGACTTGCCGTGGGCAGTGACATTATAAAAACGGGGGAAAACAGATACCTTATAGATGGCAAAGCCTATTATATCGAAGTCTCGGGTGCAACGATTGAAACGGGAGATAATCAAAAAGCATTAATTATTCCAGCTTCAGACAAAGTTCAATATTCAATTATTTGGTAAATCATCAATGACCATAACATGAAAAGCAATCTTTTAATTCTACTTTTTTTATACTCATTTTCTGTTTTTGCTCAAGATCCAACAGAAAACGATTACTACAGAATAGCAAAAATAGCTATTCCTGAGGGTATTATATTGGAGGCAGGCGGCATGGCAACCATGTCAAATGGCAATGTGGTAGTTTCCTCCAGGCGGGGAGATGTTTACATCGTGGAAAGTCCTTATTCAAGTAAGCCCTATTTCCGGAAATTTGCGACGGGTTTGCATGAAATCTTAGGCTTAGCCATAAAGGATGATATCATTTATTGTGCTCAGCGTGGTGAATTAACACGCCTGATGGACAAAAATAATGATGGAAAGGCAGACAAATACGAAACTGTTTATTCCTGGCCCATTTCAGGTCATTATCATGAATATTCTTACGGACCCAAAATAGGTCCTGATGGTTCTTTTTATGTGACGGCAAATGTTGCCTTTGGCAGCTCTGACTGGTGGGCAGGAAAATCACTCGTTCCATGGAGAGGTTGGACGATGAAAATAAGTGCCGACGGTAAAATGGAGCCTTTTGCCGCTGGTATGCGCTCTCCCTGTGGTATTGGAATGATTAATGGTGATTTTTTTTACGGCGATAATCAAGGGGATTGGCAAGGTTCAGGTTTCATTTCTCACGTGGAAAAAGGTGATTTTTTAGGGCATCCCGCTTCTCTGGCTTGGGCCGACAAACCCAATTCACCCGTAAAAATGAGGAAAGAAGAAATTTTTTCTCTGGTAGATCCACGTGATAATCCGAGACTTAAACCCGAGTATGTTGAAAAAGAGGCTTTACCTCAAACTACTATTTTTGATATGAGTAAAGCAATACCCGGAAAAGGTATAAAACCACCAGCAGTTTGGCTTCCTCACGGTGTTTTAGGCGTTTCTACCTCTGAAATTATCGCCGATGAAACCCGGGGAGGTTTCGGTCCATTTTCTGGACAACTTTTTGTCGGTGATCAGGGAATGTCGAAAATAGCCAGGGTTTTTCTTGAAAAAGTAAATGGTCAATATCAAGGTGCTGCTTTCGATTTTCGCTCAGGATTCAGATCAGGAGTGTTGAGAATGTCCTGGGGAAATGACCATAGCTTATTTGTCGGCGGAACAAATAGAGGTTGGGGATCAATTGGTAGTGAAGCGTTTGGCCTTGAAAGACTTATTTTTACAGGTAAAATGCCTTTTGAAATGAAATCAGTGAAGGCTATGCCTGACGGATTTGAGATTGAGTTTACCCTTCCCGTGAATAAAAAATTAGCTGCCGATGTTAATAATTATGACGTAAGTAGTTTTACTTATAAATACCATCCTGTATATGGCAGCCCTATGGTTAATATAGGTGAAAATCCTGTCAGAGGTGCTATCGTCTCTGAAGATGGAATAAAGGTAAGAATCGTCGTGGATGCACTTAGAGCGGGTTACATACATGCGGTAGTACCTGAAGGTGTTCTTTCTCAAAACGAAAGCTTGCCGCTATTGCATAAAACAGCTTATTATACCTTAAACGCGATTCCTTCCGGTAATAAAGCAAATATTACCCTTGTAACCCAAAAATCAAAAGCTGAAAGAGAAAGAATTGACGCCGGAAAACTAATGAATACGCCTGATAATCAAACAAAAGAAGCAGCACCCAAGGGTTCTCCAAAACCAAGCTCATCCACTAATTCCAGCGCCGTAATTTCTGACAAAGAGGCAATGGCTTTGCTTACAAAACATACTTGTAATGCCTGCCATAAGGAAAAAGAACGTGCCGTCGGACCTTCTTTTGCTGAAATAGCTAAACGAAAATATACCGTTGCTCAGATGGAAGCCTTAATTATTGCGCCGAAACCTGAAAACTGGCCCGATTTTGCAACCCCAATGGCTCCTATGGGTCATGTTCCTAAAACTGATATTCGCAAACTCGCCGCCTGGATTAATACCAGAAAATAAAAAAATTAGCCATGAAAAAAGCGACTTCTTTTGAAGTCGCTTTTTTCATGGCTTCTTGTTTACTGCGTTAATTTTCATCCTTTTCACGATGTTAAAACGGTATATCCATTCTAATACCAGGATGGATAAATGAAGTAATTGAAATTACTTCTAAAGGCGAAGTTATTAAACCGCTTTACATTGATGTACTTAAATTTATACATTGTTTAAAGAGACTCCACTAAAACCTATGCTGTTGTAACCTTAGTAAATCTTAACCTATACCCTCTTCCTTTTATCAAAAAAAACAAGTTACCATTTTACAAAGCCTGAAAAGCATTGAGAACAAATAAAATAGGTATTTAAGGGGTGAGGTCAGGAATTTTTTTAAATGCTCAAACACAATAAAATAATTGTGTTTTTCTTTTAATCATTTTATTTATAATTAAGCATTTCCAAATCAATGAAAAAGTATTGTATTATTTTAATTTATGTTTTTTGTAGTTGCTCAAAAACCTCAGAAAACATTAATCCTACGGTAAAAATTTCAATTACAACAACTAATGTTACCGAAATTTCGACCACATCAGCCAAAAGTGGTGGTTTGATAACTGTTGATGTGAGAACATCTATTACAGCTCGTGGAGTGTGTTGGCATACTTCTCAGAATCCTACTATAAGTAATTCAAAAACTTTGGATGGCACAGGTACAGGTGAATTTACTGCAAATATCACAGATCTCACTGCCAATACCACCTATTATGTAAGAGCCTATGCGACAAATAGCTCAGGTACTGCTTATGGAAATGAGGTGTCATTTAAAACAAGTGCAGCACAAACTACTACTTTACCTACCCTAACAACCGTTGCAATAAGTGCGATAACCCAAACGGCAGCAAATAGCGGTGGCAATGTATCTGCTGATGGCGGAGCAACGGTATCTGCCCGTGGTGTAATCTGGTCTACCAGTCAGAACCCAACGGTTGCTTTGTCCACCAAAACAAGTAATGGCACAGGTACAGGTGAATTTACTTCAAACATTACAGGTCTCACTGCCAATACCACCTATTATGTAAGAGCCTATGCAACAAACAGCACGGGTACTGCTTATGGAAACGAGGTGACCTTTAAGACAAGTACAACACAAACTATTACTATACCTACATTAACAACCGTTGCAATAAGTGCAATAACTCAAACAACAGCAAATAGCGGTGGCAATGTATCTGCTGATGGCGGAGCAACGGTATCTGCCCGTGGAGTAATCTGGTCTACCAGCCAGAACCCAACGGTTGCCTTGTCTACCAAAACAAGTAATGGCACTGGTACGGGGGAATTTACTTCAAACATCACAGGTCTCACTGCCAATACCACCTATTATGTAAGAGCCTATGCAACAAACAGCACGGGTACTGCCTATGGAAACGAGGTGACATTTAAGACAAGCGCAGCACAAACAACTACCATACCTACTCTAACAACCGTTGCTATAAGTGCGATAACCCAAACGACAGCAAATAGCGGTGGTAATATATCTGCTGACGGCGGAGCAACAGTAACGGCCCGTGGAGTAATCTGGTCTATCAGCCAGAACCCAACAGTTGCCTTGTCAACTAAGACAAGCAATAGCACAGGCACAGGTGCATTCACTTCAAATATCACAAACCTCACTGCCAATACCACCTATTACGTGAGAGCCTATGCAACAAACAGCACGGGTACTGCTTATGGAAATGAGGTGTCCTTTAAGACAAGTGCGGTGGTTACTACAAATTCAGGAGTTACTGACCTTTGCGGAAAATCCTACAAGGAAATTATCATTGGAAATCAAACCTGGATTTCAGAAAATTTGTCCACCTGTAAATATAGAAATGGGGATCCAATACCACATGTAAAAGATGATGCAACATGGGCTTCATTAACAACAGGTGCCTATTGTTACTTCAATAATGATTCAACAAAATATGCTGCTATATATGGAAAAATATATAATTGGTTTGCTGTAACTGATAGTAGAGGTCTGGCTCCAACTGGTTGGCACATACCCTCACAGACTGAATTAACAACCATGATAAATACACTAGGTGGCGCTGCTACTGCTGGTGGAAAAATGAAAACTACCGGAACAACCTATTGTTCCACCAATACTTCTGCAACAAACACCAGCGGATTTTCTGGACTTCCCGCTGGTGATCGAAGAGGGTTTAATGGGGTTTTTAATAATATTGGTGTATTTGGAGGTTTCTGGAGTACTACACAATTTGATAGCTCAAACGCTTGGAACTTCCGATTATATTGTAATAGTGCAGAAGCCACCATTGGTAATGATGGAAAACGCCACGGATTTTCAGTAAGGATTATTAAAGATTAATCATCCTTATTCTGGTTTTTTAGCAAAAACCGTTTTACTAAAAATCCCTGTCTTTCCATTTTTAAATTCTTCCAGTTCACTTATTTCCAGATGATATTTACTTAAAATATCATCTGGAATAATGATTGATTTTTCTTTTTGGATAGAAATATTGTTGAATCCAACGGCAGAAATAAATTCTAAATATTCATTTTTTTGAATGGCACCAGAAACGCAACCCGCATACATTTCAGCACTCTTCCTTAAATTTTCCGGTAACTCTCCAATGAGCACTATATCAGAAATACTAAAGTGACCGCCTGGTTTTAAAACCCTGTAAATTTCTTTGATAACCCCTTCTTTGTCGGGCACCAAATTTAGGACACAATTACTTACCACCACATCTGCCACATTTGATTCAACAGGCATCTCCTCGATATCTCCTTGCAAGAAATGGACATTGGTAAATCCGAGTTTTTTTGCATTGACCGTCGCCTTTTCTATCATAGCCGGTGTAAAATCAATACCAATTACTTTACCTGTTTCCCCTACCTCCTCTCGGGCTATAAAACAATCGTTTCCTGCTCCACTTCCTAAATCAATAACCGTATATCTCCCTTCTGTATTTTTGCATATTGTGTGGGTAACCCACATCCCAGACCTAAATCAGCTTCGGGTTTATATCCTAATAAATCAGTGTAATCATCGGTCATAATATTATAGACCTCGGTAGAACAACCTCCTGCTCCACAACAAGACGATTGATTTATTTCCTTTTCTTGCGGCGCAATTTCACTATATTTTTGCTTAACAATCTCCTTTAGTTGAACAGCCGTTTTCATCTTTCTTGTTTTTAAAATTATTAGAAAAATCAGGCTTCAGCAAGCACAATCAAAAAATCTCCCTGTTCGAAGTTAATTTGATTTGATTTTAGTGGATTTAGAACAACTCCAAATTTACCATAATTCATCACTTTCTGGTTTAAAGACCTATAACCAATTGCGGTATGTCCTATTTTTGAAGCACTTTCTATCACCTTGTAAAAGTCCGTGGGCTCATGTATATCTAAATACTCCTCCACCGGATTCAGGTAAATCTCTGCCCCTTCATCATTAAATAAACAATCGTACACTTTTTCAAGATCTTTATTTTCAGCAATTTGCGTCATTAAAAGACTTAATAGATTGTCACTAACAATAAAATCATCTGCTTTTGCTACCTCTGCAAGTTCTCTGTTTTGAACGTCCAGCATTTCAGATACCACTGAAAAATCCTTTCCAGCTTTTTCTGAAATGTCTCGTAAATGGACAAGACAAATAAGGGTAATGGAGTCAGAAATTTGAATATTACCCTTATGCATATAACTCAAAACTATAATATGATTAAATGATTCAATATGCAGTTCATCGAGTGTTCTCCTGTCATTTATGTTGCCATGTTGAAAATAAAGGGTAATATTTTTAAGTTCCTCAGAAAGGGAAACCAAGGAATCCTCCATACCTTCAATTTCGCCTAAAATACTTACAGATGAGCCCTTTATCACATAATGGTCTAATTCCTCAATTATTTTTTTTCCTTTATGGTTCCAGCCTAAAATCAAAGTAGTTTCTATTTCCCTCTCCATTTTTACTTGGGGAGTGTATGCTACAGGTAAAACTTCCTTTGGAAGGAGCAATCTGTTAATTTTGCTATCATCCTCGGCAATTAATATTAATTGATCCTCCTTATTTATCTTATAATTCATCGCTGGATTTAGTAAAACCTTTCTATCAGCAGTAAAAACGCCCATAACACAGGAATCTTCAAATGAATATAAACACTGTTTAAAAGTTAATCCAACAAGGCCATGATCGGAATAAAAATAGATTTCATCTCCTTCAAATTGCAATAACTCTGAATAAATAATGCTTAACCCTGATTGCCTGCAAGTTTGTGCGGTTAATTTAGAAATTAAATCAGATGAGTACACATAAGAAACCTCCTTACCACCGACTAAACTTGCCACTTGCTTGTTTTCATTGCTTTTAATTTCAGCTACAATATGGTAAGGTTCTTTTTTCCGGTTTTTATTTCCCGTTATGCTTAGCACAGATTTAATCACTTGGTTATCAGGATTTTCCTCATTTTCAGGGCTTAGGAGAATAATGGCCTTAGCTTCATTATAATTGACCATTTGTAAGTCTTGAAAATCTAAAGGATTTCCACTACGGACAATTATTTTAGAAGTTTTAGTATCCTGAATTCTACTCCGAATATCATCTTCAATTTCAACTTTGTCTAAATCGGCAAGAATGACTATAACTGCCTTTTTCTGGCTTTCATTAGCGAGGCATAACTCTGAAATAACAGAATAGATCATAGAGCTATAACCCATAATCAACGTATGATTTGATTCAATAACTTTTGACTTACCCTTTCTTAGATTGGAAATGCTTTCATCTATTCCACTTGAAATAGAACCAATTAAGGAAGAGAAAATAAATAATCCGGCAATGGTTATAAGTAACATGAAAAGACGGAAAGCCCAGCCTTCATCACCCGTTACGGTACCAGCATCGAGAACTCTCATAAGACTTTGCCAAATTCCTTCTACCAAACCCAAAGGTTCATTTGATTCCGGATCAGCACTTAGACCAGTAATAAAAAGGATTAATCCAGCTAAAATGACTAATAAAAAGGTAACCAGAGCTAACCATGAAATAATGGCTATTGGCCCATTGGAAAGGGTATTATCAAAATTATACCTTAACTTCTCTTTGAAACTTGTTTTCGACATAAAATTTAATATTAGGAAACGCAAATATAAATATAAATTTATTATTATTGGCTTTCAGAAATTTACTACTAAATTAATTTTAGAAATGAACCTTATTAAACCATTTACATCTATTTTTTATTTAACTTTTTTTACTATTTCTCAAAGTATTTTTGCTCAGAAGACAACATCTTTAGAAATTAATGATAGTTTATTGGTTCTCCATTTAAATGAAATCATATATACCGCAAGTAGAGTTGAAAAAAAAGCTTTTAACTCAGCAGAAGCAATCTCTCTATTAAACAGAAAATCTTTAACGCTGAATGCCCAGAGAAATATACCGGAAATATTGCTTGAAACACCCGGTGTTATGATTCAAAAAACCAATCACGGTGGGGGTTCCGCGATAATGAGAGGATTAACTGGGAATCAAATATTGTATTTAATGGATGGCATTAGGTTAAATAATGCCATTACACGATATGGACCTAATCAATATTTAAATACGGTAGATAGATATAGCATTGATAAAATTGAAATTTTAAAAGGTTCCGGCTCTGTTTTATATGGTTCTGACGCTATTGGAGGGGTAATAAATATGTTTACTTATGAACCTTTAGAGATAAAAAAAGATGGATTTTCAACAAAAATATTGACAAGGTTAGGCAGTAACAATCTGGAAAAAAGTTTACACGGAAGGCTTAGTTATCAAAAAAACAATAGCTGGGTTTCCACTGGATTGACGACGCGGGCTTTTGGTGATTTACTGGGAGGAAAGGAAACTAAGTTTCAACGACCAAGTGGATATAATGAAATGGGATTCGATATTAAATCAAGAATACAAATTGACAAAAGACATACCATACAAGGTGTTTTACAATATGTTAATCAACAAGATGTACCAGTTTATCATAAATATGTGCTGGAAAATTTTGTCATAAATAAGATGGATCCTCAAAAAAGAACCCTTGCCTATTTAGGTTATACCTATACACCCGAGAATGGTTTCATTCAACGGATAAAAATAATGCCCAATGTTCAACAAGCGCAAGAAAGCCGTTGGAGCAAAAAGAATAATGCGACTGTTTTAAAAGCTGAACATGATACCATACAAGTATTTGGAATAGTTTCAGAATTTAATACATTTAAACAGATTGGTCATTGGAAATGGACAGGAAGTCATGGTTTTGAAGGTTATTTTGACAAAGTAAACAGTCAAAGAATACAATATAATGATAATAAAGCCCCAATTTATGAAAGAGGCTTGTACCCCAATAATGCAAAGCAAAAAAGTTATGCCATTTTTAGCCACCAACTTTTTGAAAATAAATCCTTTCAATTTTCTTTAGGGAATCGCTTACAATATATATCCTTGAAGGTCCCAGCTAAGGACGATATATTGACTACCATAAATCCAAGTGCCTGGGTTGGAAATCTTTATATTTCACATCACATCATTCCAAATTTCAACCTAATTTATGGTTTAAATACTGGTTTTAGAGCCCCTAACATAGATGATTTAGGTAGTCTCGGAATTGTAGATTTCAGATATGAAATACCAAATTACGACTTAAAGCCTGAGAAATCCAGCCAAATTCAGATGGGTTTTAAATGGAATAAAAACAGGTTTAGCTGGGAAACATACCTATACTATAACCGGTTGAAAGACCTTATTGTAAGGAATAGAAAAGGGAATGAATTCATCGAAGGTTATCCCATTTTTGTTAAAGAAAATGCAGAAAACGGATTCATTAGAGGCTTGGAGTCAAATTTTCAACTCATTATAAAAAATCACCTTCAAATAGCTGGTAGTATAACTTATACGCATGGTCAAAATACGAGTAAGAATGAACCTTTAAGGAGGATCCCACCCATTTTTGGATATATTAATATACAATACCAAAAGGAGAAATACTGGGCTAAGATTTTTCTTCAAATGGCTAAAAAACAAGAACGGCTTGCAGCAGGTGATATTGCTGACAATAGAATCGGACCGTTAGGAACGCCAGGTTGGTCCATTATAAATATATCTAATGGACTCCATTTGAATAAGTTAGAGCTTAATCTAACGCTTCAAAATCTATTCAACACAGATTATAAATTTCATGGATCTGGAATAAATGGCGTAGGCAGGACCTTAATTTTTGGATTTAGCTGGTCTATTTGACCCTTTTTTACCCGCTTTTTCCTCCCTTTCCTTTGCCTGACGTTTCATCTCCTTCATATCATCCATTTCAGGGCTTTCATCAAGCGCCTTCCATTCAAATTTTTCATCAAAAGGATCTAAAGCCTTTTGAGGATCAAAAATTCTTGCATCAACGGGAGAGGCTATATATGGAGAAAAATCAGGTTTATCGGTAAACATATCCGCGAGATCAGATGCAGAAGCATCGTACTGATTGAGATAAGGAATGCCCAGAATATTCCAGAATGTTTTAAAAATACTACCAAAACTACTATGCGTATGACTTACATGATTTCGTTTAACGTACGGAGAAATAGCCATAAGGACACTTCTATGTGCATCCACATGATCTACTCCACCCTGAGCGTCATCTTCGGTAATGACAATAAGCATATTTTTCCAATAAGGCGTTTTAGATAAAAATTCAACCATTCTGCCTACCGCTAAATCATTATCGGCCATATAGCTCTCCTTAAAAGGAAAACCCGCCTCCGGTCTTTCACCGGCACCATGGTCATTTGGCAAAATGACAGTAAGCATACTGGGTAAACTATCTTTCCCAGGTCCCCATTTTTCATTAAACTCCTTTTCAAAAACAGTCATTCTGAATTGGTCTGGAATGGCCATATTGTAAGTGGCATATTCGTAAGAAGTTCGGTCTAAGAGTGACGTTGGCATCGGAAAATTTGCCTTATGCCGAATTCCTCCATATTTATAAGTGTCTTTATAATCAGCAGGTTCAAACATGACACCGAATCCAAAATTGAAATACGATTTATTATGTCTGTATAAATGTTCCCACATAGACCCAGCTTCATTATAGTCTTCAGGAAAAATGGCACCTGCAGCCCCATTGATACCCAAATTACCTGGGGCATCAGATTGCTCTTTATATTCCCTGTTATTTCCATAATTAGCAGGGGTTGTTGCTTCCACCCATTGATTCGGATAGGTATTAACTAACCATCTATGTCCATCGGCTGAAACATCAGAATCAACATAAAAATTATCACTAATGGAAAATCTTTCCGCCAACTTGATATGATTTGGCATAACATCGACATTTTCAACAATACTGGATTTGTTTTTATTGGATACCGTTTTATTTAAACCATAAGGTGCTAGCGTAGAGTCCCCTAATCCATTCTTCATTTGACCAAAAACATCATCATAAGTCCTATTTTCTTTTGAAATAAATACGATATGTTTAATTGGGGAAGATTTCTGGCCAGGGAATAAAGGAATAGGATTATTCTTTCTAACATTAAAAACGGGACTATTTACAGGGGTCAATTTAAAATTATTTTCAATCACCTGTTTCGTTAAGGCAGGTAATTGATCATCGGCAGGAATATCAGTCACCTGGACGGCACCAAACATTAAACTACCAATATAACTACCTGAAACACCCATTTTAAAAGTTGTGCCCCCATTTGGTAAAAGTTGTGCCCCCATTTGGTCCACTTCCAAAGCCTTTTGCATTAGAAATAATCAGCTTTTTCCCATCGGGTGAAACTTTTAATTTAGCTGGAAACCAGGCAGTGGGAATATGACCTATAACTTTAAGGGTAATCACATCAATAACTGCAACGGCATTAATGCCTGATTCTGCCACATAAACTCTTTTTTCATCCGGTGAAACGGCCAATCCAAAGGGAATAACACCTCTTAATTTTGATAATTTTTCTTCTGGCGCAAGTTTAATATGGGTGATAATTTGTTGATTTTCAGCATTAAGCACGGTAATATTATCATTATTTCCGTTACTGATAAATACGTAATTTCCTGCAACTACCATAGAATTAGGGCTTGAACCACCCACTGCAGGTATCCCTTCCACTAAATCACCTATTAAATGACCCGTTTTTATTTTTGCACTTACTTTTGGTTGCCATTTATTTTCAACATTTACCGCCCAAACGGAAAATGACTCATCTGTATTAATTGGACCCAGACCAGGCACATACATTGAATCATTTTGATAACCGCGTTCCGCCTCTGGGGTATTATAAGCAAATACAGGTTTTTTGACAGATGTTTGTTTCCATTCCCCATCTTGCTTTTTCCAAATATAATCATATTGATACATGCCCACATTGGCCACATAAACTGATTTTTCATCTTTTGAAAGAGCTATACCGAAAGGATAACGACCTACAGGACAAGAAGAAACCAGTTTTCTTTCCAGTACATCCACAATTAATATTCTAAAACCAATCTGATCAACTGCATAGATATATCTTCCATCTTTACTTAGAACCATATCGCCAATATATCCATGTAAATAATTGAAGTTTGTGCTTTTAAAACTGCAATCAATTTCTCCTTTTGATTTTCCTGAATTTACATCAAACACATATATTTTATTGGATTGACCCCCAGCAGCATAAACTGTTTGATTATCAGGAGAAATGGCAATACCCATAAAAACAGATTCTAAAACCCCTTTATCACTTTTTGAACTGGGAGGAATCTGTTTAATTTCAGGATTTTCAGACAAAATATTTTTTAAAATACTAATAGAAATGGGATTTGTCCCTGAATTAGCGGTAACGGCAATAGAGCCGTCTAAGCTTAAAGTAAGACCATAAGGATGAGGTGCAACCTGATGAATTTTTCCCATGGGCGTTATGATTCTGCCATTTGGAATCACCGTTTTACCTGATTTATCTATTTTAATATGCGCATCACCTGCAGGTGCTGAAATGACAAAAGGGGGATTTTGTGCCCAAAGAAAAAAGGAACTACAAATAAATAAACCCAGGGTAATTGCGTATTTCATCTCGTTTTTTTCCAAAACTAAAGAAAAATGCTCAATTTTGTTCAGATAATTAAGCCTATTTGAATAATAACAGCAGAATTAATATGACCTTAACATTGTCCAGACCTAAAATTAAAATTTGTTGCATCAGTAGTGTCGAGGAAGCCTTTATGGCTATAAATCATGGAGCCGATGCCCTCGGGCTTGTTGGAAATATGCCAAGTGGACCTGGCATCATTCATGATGATTTGATTGCACAGATTGCTCGAGCCGTACCCCCGCCCATTGCCACTTTTCTTCTTACCAGTGAAAGAAAATCAGCAGATATAATTTTACATCATAAAAGAGTGCATACGAATACCATTCAAATTGTCGATTCTTTATTGGAAATGGACTATGCCCTTATTAGAAATGAAATACCTGGGGTGAAAATTGTTCAGGTCATTCATGTTTTAAGTGAAAAACAAATAGATGAAGCGCTGGAAGTTGAACCATGGGTAGATGCCATATTATTGGATAGTGGAAATCCAGGCTTATCAATTAAAATTTTAGGTGGCACGGGTTATCAACATGACTGGAAATTAAGTCGGCTCATTAGAGAAGCCGTTAAAAAACCCATTTTCCTAGCAGGAGGGATTAATGAAAATAACGTAAAACTAGCGATTGCGGAAGTAAATCCTTATGGGATAGATTTATGCAGTAGTGTGAGAACCGATGGAAAGTTAGACCCATTTAAACTCGACCATTTTTTCAAAGCAGTGCAATGAACAATTAATTATTCAATATGTTAGGCTTTGAAAAAATTAAAATGGACAGAAGGACCTTTATTCAAGAATTAAAATTACCCGTAATGGCCACTTGTGCCATTTGCTTAGGGTCTTGTGCTAAAGAAGATATTACAACGCCAGGCGGAGGTAATACGGGTGGTAACAATACAGGCGGAAATACTACAAATTTTAAAGTAGATTTAACAAAAGACCTTTTAGCTGTAGGATATAGGATCCTTTGTTTTCAACGATAAAATAATTGTGGTTCGTTTGGCAGCTGGAAGTGTACCTACCTCTTTTGTTGCCCTGCAGAGAGCTTGTACCCATCAAGGAACAGAAGTTAACTGGAATGCATCTAAAAATGAGTTTATCTGCCCAAATCATGGAGCTCGCTTCAATACATCTGGTCAAAATGTTGGAGGACAATCCACTGGTGCTTTGCCTTCGTATACCGTAAGTATCAGTGGTACTACCCTTTCGGTAGGCTAATTATTTTTCTTTGTTTTTCTTTAAAAACTGGATAAAAGGCTTGGAGCCCAATACTATAACGTCTTGCTCCATACCTTTTACAAATCGAGCTGGTGGTAGGAAACTCTGTACTTTCACTTTAAAATGAAAGCGACCAGTACCATACATTTCTTTAACGAAAGGCTTACTAAGGGGAAATTCATCCACCAAGATTAAATAAGCCCGCATAGACATATCAAGCTCTATTGTTTTATTTAAGTTTGTACCTTGGAAACCAAAAATATCTGGTTTATTGTATTTATGCAGTTCCTCAAATTTGAACTTTACTTTAGTATGTTGGACTTCTGAAATTCGCTCTACCTTAAAATATTTATTTTCTCCTGATTTGATTTCGTAACCCACAATGGCCTCATAATTGGGTGTAAAACCAATAGGTTCAATTAAGCGATCGGATACTACCTGACTGCTGGCAGAGTAATAATTTTTCAAAACTACCTGATTTTTCTCCGTAATAGCCTCGTAAAGATTGAAAATTATCTGCGAGAGATGAGCTTTAAAAAGATTTTCTGCCCCGACATTAGCTATAGATAAGCTCTGAATTTTCTGTAAAATGCTATGAGATAAATGATGTTGGTTTCCAAGGCTTTGAACCAGCTTTACCAGATAATCAACCTCTTGATCGGTAAATGGTAAGGATAATAAATCAACGTTTGCAGGTAAAAACAACCTACCTTCATCATCTTTAATCACAGTAATCCCCAGTTCAGCTAATAAATCAAGATATCTGTAGACCGAGCGTTCAGAAATATCAAGCAAACTAACCAAGGTCTTCATTGACTTTGAAGGCTTGGCTTTCAGGAAGTTAATTAATTCAAAAACCCTGAAAATTCTATTCTGATTAAACATAAGAGAAATATTTATTCAAATAAAACATTTTTTTATATCAATAAAAAATTTAGTGACCTTAATTGGCAAAATAATCCTTTTATTTTGTGTACTATTTTAGTATTCAGCCAAGCCACCTTAACTTTTCAGCCGGTTAGGGTGGTTTTTTTTAATTTATAAACGATTTTCTATACCATATAAGGGGGAAAAATAAAAAATTTAAACCAATTAGTGTTGGTAAAATCCATTCAATTTTTTGAAACACCAATAAAACAGACATAATTAACAATTGGAATCCCAATCCATAAATGGATAAAATGGTCATAAATAGGTTGGGGAACTTAGTTGCCTTTGCCGCATTAGAGTCTAGAAAGTAAACTATTTTATCGAAAAGTCCATAGCTTAATTTATACGATTTAAATAAAAAATCTACTTTACGTTGACTTTCTTCCGGGTAAGCTTTTGGCGCCTTAAATTCAAATACCTGGCTGGTTTTATCGCTTCCTATGGACTTATTTCGCAATATTACATAATAATAATTGTAAAGTGTTCCTTGTAACTGGATGCTAAAAAAGGCAAGCAGCATGACAAATATCGAAACATTTGAATGCCAATAAAAGACAAAAACAAATAACAAGTTCAAAATGATATCAAAAATACTATCCAGATATCTTCCAACATAAGATGGTTTATTTCTCATTCTTGCCAACTCTCCATCGGCTGCATCAATGATTGATTTAAGTATGATGAAAAAAGCAGCCAGATAAAAATGGTTTGTAAATATAAAATAAATAGCAATGAGACCACTTAATCCAAACAAGAAAGTAAGATCCACCGGAGTAATCCTGGTATTAAGGGAAGCAGCTGAAATAAATTTGGCAAAAAACCTACCATAGTCTGATAAATCTAAAAATTTATCCTTTTCAATTAGTTTGGGCATTATGAAAGTTAAAATATGAAACTAATTACTTCTTTCTTAAAAAATTAGGGATAAAACGAGGTACTTTTTCTTGATATTCCAGATATTTCGGGTATTTGGAAGCGGAAATTTCCTCGGAAAAATTAGCACTTCCTCTAAAAAGAAGTAGCAATAATATGGCACCGCCTATAGACCAGTTAAACCACTGCCCGGTAGCTACCACACTGAAAAAATAAAGAATAATCCATATACTTTGTTCCGCGGCATAGTTTGGATGTCTTACTATCCCCCATAATCCCTTTGAAATGAAACCATCTTCATAAATGCCCAAATCCTTCCCTGCATTTAACCTTTTATATTTTTCAGTCTGATAATCGTATTGCTGTTGATCAGCTATATATTCAATGATAACTACCCCGACAAAAAGCAAAGAAAGAAAATAATCGACCATACCTAATGGTGTCACATTTTCTATATAAACAGCAATGACGGGTAAGGTTATGAGAAAAATAAGGGAATTTTGATAAAAACAAATAAATCCCAAGTTGAAAAGCATCCAAACAAAAGGTTTATTCAATCCAGGTTTTTTCCTTAATATTTCCCATCGATAATCCTCTTCACCTTCCCAAAATCTCCAGGTATAAGCACCTCTTCGGGCAAAGTTATAAGTTAGACGTATTCCCCAAATAGTAACCAATACAGCCATTAAAACCATTCTGTCATTCCACTGACCTATATAAGCCATAAACCAGACATAAATGATTGGGACAATACTCCATAGTTTGTCCACCTGAGAATAATTCCCCGTTATCTGACCTACAATAAACGTGTAAAGTATAACGCCCGCAACAATATAATAGGCATTTTTAATGATATTCCATTGAATCTCATTGGGTGGTGTACCAAAATAAATAGCGCAAACAGGTAAAATAAATAAGGTAATGAGTAGGAAGAATACTGTTTTTTTCATTAAAGTGGCGTTTTCTTATTAGGATTTTTACCTATATTAATCATAAATCGCCTAAAACTAAATAAAAATGTCCTATTTATGAATTAAAGGTTAATTAAAAATGAAATATAATAGGATGATTTTAATTATCTTTCCTATAAAAAATGAAATATCTGACCCTTTTATTTTTAAGTTTTTCCATTTTAGTGCAAAGTCAAACGACAGAATCTTTTGAGCCTGGCGGTTTTACAGACAAGGAAAGAATAGATAAAATTAGGCTTACTTTTCCTGTTATAGAAAAACTATATAAAGAACATGCCGAAAAATTTCATTTCCCTGGTTATGCTTTTGGTATTGTTGTTGACGGACAACTCCTTTATAAAGGTAGTGGAGGGTTTTCCAATATTGAAAAAAAAATATCTGCTACCCCTTCTACCCTATTCCGGATAGCGTCCATGTCCAAAAGTTTTACAACCAGTGCTATTTTACATCTTAGAGATGCAGGGAAATTAAATCTGGACGATCCAATAGAACGGTATATTCCAGCGATAAAGAATCAAAAATTAACGTCAGATGGTCCTTTCATTACGATTCGTCATTGCATGAACCATTTAGCGGGTTTTCCAGAAGATAATCCATGGGGAGACAGACAATTAGCTGACACAGAGGAGGAGTTAATACAATTAATCAGCCAAAAATTATCTTTTTCAAATACCCCTGGTGTTAACTATGAATATAGTAATCTGGGGTTCACTATTTTGGGTTATATCATACATAAAGTCTCTGGTTTACCTTATAATGAATACATCCAACAGCATTTATTAAAGCCTTTAGGCATGAATACAACCACTTATGAATTTAAGGAGGTAAAGCCTGAATTATTAGCCCTTGGATATCGGTATTTAGATGGCTCCTGGAAAAATGAACCTTTATTGGCAGACGGAATATACGGAGCCATGGGAGGAATGATAACCTCAGTGGAGGAATTCAGTCAATATGTTTCCTTACATCAGCAAGCATGGCCTGAAAGAAATGAGGTAGACAAAATGCCCCTTAAAAGAGGTACTTTAAGAGAAATGCATGTCCCACAAGCCTTTATTGGCTTGAACCCCAGTTACACCTTACCCAATGGTAAAAAAATGGTAACTACCTCCAGTTACACCTATGGACTGAACTGGATGAAGGACGAAGAAGGAAAAACAATCCTGGGACATAGTGGAGGCCTACCTGGTTTTGGCAGTAACTGGCGATTTATGCCTGATTATGGCATTGGTGTCATTTATTTTGGCAATGTTACCTATGCTCCAACTTCCGGTCTCAATGTGGCCATTCTGGATACCATAATCCAACTAGCACAACTGAAACCAAGAAATATCTCCATCTCACCGATTCTGGCAAGAAGACAACAAGAGTTAATCGATCTTTTACCCCATTGGGAAAAACTTCCTGATATATTTGCTGATAATTTCTTTGCTGATTATGTACTGGAAAAACTAAAAGCTGAAGCAAGTAGTCTTTATGCCAAAGCAGGTAAAATCATTTCTGTTTCCCCCATGATTCCTGAAAATCAATTAAGAGGATATTGCATTCTGAAGGGAGAAAATAAATCGTTGAAACTTAGTTTCACTCTAACACCTGAAATTCCAGCCCGGGTACAGGAATATCACCTGACGGAAATGGAAAATTCGAAATAAAGAAAGACCGGAATCTCTTTAAGGAGATTCCGGTTACCTATTACTCTCGATTTATTTTCTTATTGTCTTCTTTAATTACGTTGCGAAAGATATTAGTAATTACCATGAAAATGAAGTGAAATGCACTGATATATCGTTAAATGCACTTATTTGTCGTGAAATGCATGATTTTACTAAATTTTATTTCAAGATTGAAATATCCGGTATTACCTTCATTTTTAAATTAACTTAAATAGTAGCATCATTAAGCAAAATGGGACAGGTCAATTTAGCTTTTATAAGTACTTTAGCCTTTATAAGCATTGGGTTTTTATTGAAAAATAAAGGGATAATTAAAGAAAGTGAAGGAAAAGTATTGTCCCGGCTTTTAATGCATACTACATTTCCTGCGTTGATGATTGTCTCAACCATTCACATTGATCTGAACCCCAGATTATTCCTGATTCCCTTATTTGCGGTTGGTGTATCGGCTGTTATGCTATGTATCGCCTACTTTGTTTTTAAAAAGGAAGTTAAGTCTATCAGAGGGGTTTTAACAATGAGTTCAGGAGGCTGGAATGTAGGTTTATTTGGATTTCCTCTTATCGAATCGATCTGGGGAGCCAAAGCCCTGTTATTTGCCATCATGTATGATATTGGTAATACCTTTTTAGCTTTCGGGGTTTTATATCCTATAGGAAATTATTTTTCTGAAACACCAACGAAAGGGAAATTTTCCATGTTAAAAAAAGTTCTCCTTCTACCTCCCGTTTTAGGCATGATCATTGGATTGAGTCTCAATGGAGCAAATGTTCCTTTGCCGGGTCTTATAGAAAATCTATTAACGACATTAGCCAAGGCGAACAAACCTTTTGTATTGCTTTTACTTGGCATTTATTTAAGCTTCAATTTAGATAAAAAGCAGTTAAGAGGTATTTTTAAAGTACTAATCATTCGTTATGGCGTTGGGCTCCTAACAATTTTAACAATTTACCTATTACTACCTAAGTCCTTAATGTCCAGTGTTTTGATAGCATTAGTAATCTTACCCATTGGAATGAGTGTCTTGCTTTTTTCTGACGAACTCGGCTTTGACGCCAGCATAGCAGGTACCTTGGCAAATCTTTCTTTATTATTAAGCTTCGGTATGTTATGGCTGGTCATAACCTTTCTTCAACTCTACTAATTCAGGCAATGATTAAAAACCTGGAAGAGGCGTTCCATTTTCATCTGTTGTCAATACATCTGAAAAATAGTCAAAGAAAGGTAACATTTGTTTAAAGGTATCCGAAACATGATCTAAAAACTGATCTGATAAAACTTCCTCATCGTTCAATTTCCTAAGAAGTAAAAACTGTTTGAATTTTAATAATTCAATATTTTCGTGATCTCTGGGAAAAGATTGCGGTGCCGTTTTCAATTTTTCCCCTTGAATTTCCCCAAAAAACTTTTTGAAATCTGGCGATTGCGTTATCTTTTGCAAGGTACTCGAATCGGCTGCTAATTCTTGCCTGATTCGCTTAAGATCTGCTGGTTCCGGTGCCCAGAACCCACCACCTATAAACGATTCTCCCGGTTGTAAATGAAGATAATAACCTCCTCTTTTCCATTTTGTAGCTCTGGTTATACCCACACTAAAATGAGTCTTATAAGGCAGTTTATCTTTTGAAAATCTAACATCCCGGTATATTCTAAATACGTTTTTTCCCTCCAGGAGATCAAAAGACTCCATTTTCAAAAACAATTCATCGCAAAATAATTTGAATTGGGAAAGTTCAACTTGGTAAATGCCTTTATTTAGGGTAAACCATTCTCGATTATTTTGCAGAGATAAGTTGGAAAGAAAATCGAAAAGAGATCTTTGGAGGGTCATAGCATAACGTTAAAAAGGTGAGGAAATGATAACCTAAAGTCAAATATAACAGATAAACCTTAATACTACTATTAATTTTAAAATACCTAATTTGGATAAATAAAAAATAAAAACCATCATTTATTAGGTGAGGTAATCAATACAATACATAAAAAAAGGGATGCAAAAATTTGCATCCCTTCATACTTGGAGTAAATATTAAAAAGTCTGGGAGTAATTAATATGCAAATGTAATTTAAATATTGTAAAATAAATACTACATAATGATGTGGAGAAAAGTCAGGAAATTTTCCTAAAAAAGGCCTAAAATATATGGCAACTTTTAAAACTGGTAGTAATAAATTTTAAAAAAACTGGGAGCATTTTTATTTTAAATTCACAAAGTTAAGAACTTAATTAAAATATTGCAACTACATAAAGATGTATGTAGCCTGTAAATCAATAAAATATATTAAAGCCGTATTAAAACAGTATTGAAAAAGCTTAAAAGCAGTATAAAAACCGTAGTATAAAAATCAATCTCTCTTTTTAATCCAATTAAATCATTTTATTTTTCAGACCTTTTACAGCATAATCTGCTGCACGTGCAGTTAATGCCATATAAGAAAGGGAAGGATTTACACAAGAAGCAGAAGTCATTGCTGCTCCGTCCGTTACAAAAAGATTTTTACAAGCATGGACTTGATTAAATTTATTCAAAACGGAACAAAACAGAATATTTTGGGTCATTACCCATTCTTGCGGTACCCATTTCATGAATACCGAGACCTATATGTACCTCCTTTCTGTCATAACCCGTCACTTGTTTAAAACCTGCGATGTCAAGCATTTCCATGGCATTTTCCACGATATCCTTTCTCATGGCCAGATCATTATCATTGAAAGCAGCGTCAAAAACGATGAGAGGGATGCCCCATTTATCTTTTTTAACAGGATCAAGAAACATTCTATTAGAGGTATCTGGTAAAATTTCCCCAAAGCCGCCAAAACCAAAGGTCCACTCGCCGGGTTGCGTCAAATCATCTTTAAAATCGGCACCAAAACCTTGCATTCCATTTCCTCTGCTCCAGCCTTTTCTGCTTGCACCGCCTTGAAAACCGTAACCCCTTCTAAAATTTTTTGCTTTATCAGAACCCCAGTTTCTAAAACGGGGAATATATAATGCATTTGGACGAGAACCTACCACATAATCATCTAAAAATCCTTCAATCGTAGCATTTGCCCCAACCCCTAATTGATGATCCATAATATTTCTTCCCACCTGATCGCTGTCATTACCTAAACCATTAGGAAATCTATTTGATTTAGAATTCAATAAAATGGCAGCTGTATTCATTGAACCTGCATTCAGAAAAATAATTTTAGCATAATATTCCATCACTTCTGACGTCAGGCTATTGATAATACGAACCCCTTTTGCTTTTTGCGTATTATCATCAAAAATTATTTCCTGGACAATGCTATCGTGAATGATCGTTAAGTTTCCCGTTTTATTTGCTGCGGGCAGCGCACCAGAGAGGGAGCTGTAATAACCTCCAAAAGGACATCCACGGTTACATTTATTTCTATATTGACAAGAAGATCTGCCTAACGAAATATGTTGAGGCTCAGGCTTAGTCAAATTCGCAATACGACCTATGGTCACCTTTCTGCCTAGTTTCTCCATCATCTTATCTTTAAAATATCTTTCTGGAGCATTCATTGGCATGGGAGGCTGAAAGTCACTATCGGGAAGAACATCCCAATTTTCTGCTTGACCACTGATACCAACAAATTTTTCAACATAAGCGTACCAAGGGGCGAGGTCAGCATATCTGATAGGCCAATCAACTCCGACACCTTCTTTGGCATTGGCCTCAAAATCTTGTTCATTCCAACGATACGATTGTCTGCCCCAATGCATAGATTTACCACCGGTGTGATAGGCACGAATCCAATCGAAGGGTCGTTTTTCCAAATAAGGATTTTCTTTATCATTGGTCATAAAATGCTCCAGATCATCTTTGGCCATGTTATTAAATCTATTATTTGCCCAGCGTTCCTCAGCCGATCTAAGGGTTAATTTATCTTTATGAGGCAGTTCCCATGGCGCTTTCATGGCCGTATCATAATCTTCAATATGTTTAACCTCCCTTCCTCTTTCCACCACTAAAACTTTTAAACCCTTTTCGGTCAGTTCTTTAGCTGCAATACCACCAGTCATACCAGATCCAATAACAATAGCATCGAACTTATTTGATTTATTTTTTAAAATTTCCATACGAGACAAATTTTATTAGTAAGCAATCATTTTCATACCCTTTTCCCATTTCACATTTTCCAGTTTCCCAGGAACAGGTCGATAGTCGAAACAAGCCTTAACACCTACTTCGGACCCAAAATATCCTAATAGCGATAGTTCCTTTAACATTCTCCAAAAGTCAATTTCATTTGAAACAAGTCTATTTTTGAGTGAATCACTTTCTAATGTGCTCAGTAATACCATCTGCTCAGTAACAGACAAGGATAAAAAATTCTTATGCTGCAAATTTTGCAACCCATCTCTAAAAGTATTTTTTTCTTTTTCAACATAACAGTCTGCTAAAACCAAGTCAATAAATGCAGCAACCTTTGCTTCTTTCGCACCTGGTGTTTTTGTTGTGGGAATGATTAATTCCGTTAATTCATCTAATAGATGAAACTGTTCTGCGGTCAAAAAACGAAGATTTTGACCACTATTCAATGCACTTTTTTCCGAAAATTTGCTTAGTGCGGACAAAGTTGAGCCAGAGATAGCAAGGCCAAGAATGGAACTTACGAATTTTATTGCTTTTCTTCTTTTCATTATTTTGTGTCTTAATAATTAAATTTAGTCATTATTACAATAAAAGATAACTTAAAAATAAAATAAAGGCAACCAAAATATGGCGCATCCCGTTAATAGTAAGAAAATAGAAAAATGAAAAAATATTTAATTTTTTTAGGGATTACTTTTTACTTTTCGTTAAACGTAAGTTCTCAAACAGATTCCCTTGACCTATTACTTCAATTGGGAAGTGAAGAACCAACAGAATTAATTCCAAAGCGTATGATATTTACGCAGAGAGTTCT
>Ga0209088_10000628_pt1 | contig 24514 bp, 18 predicted proteins | sample S_140625_EF_Meta_FD_187324 | JGI IMG/M metagenome (GOLD analysis project Ga0209088, IMG submission 187324) | Freshwater microbial communities from Lake Simoncouche, Canada to study carbon cycling - S_140625_EF_MetaG (SPAdes) (version 2) | ecosystem: Environmental > Aquatic > Freshwater > Lake ... | reverse complement strand
TAAATATTCGTTATTTGAATTACTGGATTTTGGACAATGGCGCGTATTATTTCAAAAACGAAGATAGTATCATTCGGTCTCAAAATGTATTTGCGGAATTGACGTACGAGGAGGAGGGAGGGGGGGATGGGGATGGGGATGGGGGTGGCGGTGGCGCCTGCGGCGCCAAATACGACATAAAACAAATACACTGTATGACAGAAGAAGAGATTGGATTAGAAAATGACCCAAATGTTCGATTCATTGGATTGGAAGATATTCGCCTGTTTGACAATCCGGAGGAGGAGGGCGGCGGCGGCGGCAGCGGCGGCGAGATTCGATTTTCGGCAAACAGTGTGAATTATTCGAACAATGGACGTAATCGAATGATAGAGGGTCTGTATGACATCGATACGCATCAATTTAAAATGGCCAAAATCATTGAACCTCCAACAGATACATGGATAGAAAAGAATTGGATACCTTTAGGAAATCAAATGTATATTTATAGTTGGAATCCATATCAGATTGGACGGGTGAATGGTGAAAATGGACGACTCGAGATTGTCAAACAGGTGAATATCAAAATACCCCTGTTTGACAAATTCCGCGGGTCTTCTATTTTTGTGAAAAATACGCTTTTACCCCATTCTCTGATAGGTGTCGTTCATTTGTCAGAAGAAGGAAGTCCAAGACGATATTATCATGCATTGGTAATGTTGGACGGAATTACATATGAACCGATTAGTATGTCGGAACTATTCTTTTTTGAAAAACGGGGAATCGAATTCTGTATTGGATTTGTAGTAATGGATTCAATTCGAGAATATCACTTTTGGATTTCTCGGATGGATCGTGAACCGGTGTTGTTGAAAGTGAAAGTGGAAGATGTGGTTTGGAAAAAAATATGAATATATATATAATATGGGTGACGATACCGTACCTGCTGCACCTGTAACTAACGACAAACCACCCACTTCATCAAGTATTAAAGACAGATTCGCAGATATTGTATCTGCTGTTGCTGGTCGTGAAATTGCGAAAAATGTGGGATTTGCAGACCCGGATGTAAAAGGTGATGTCTCTATTAATCCAAATGCCGTTCCAGATTCATTTATGACACCAGAAACTGAAAATAAAGAATCACCAGCAGATTCTTCAGAAGATTTAGTTCAAGAAAAAGAAGAAAGTTCAGATAAAAAAGAAGAAAGTTCAGATAAAAAAGAAGAAAGTTCAGATAAAAAAGAAGAAAGTTCAGATAAAAACGATGATAAACCAAAAGAAGAACAAGAATTATCTACAGTTGAAAAAATAAAAAAAGGATTCAGTCTGGCGAAAGACGCATATAAATCTTTAAGAAAAGGGGATTTTAATACATTTGTAGACAAAGCAAACGAATTAAGAAAAATGTCCAAAAAAGAATTTGGTCAGTTTATACAAAAACATAATATTAAAATGGATAAAACCGACCAAACTAATATATTTAATGAATTGAAACAAAAAAATAATATCTTTAGTGAAATACAACAACAAAAATCAGGTGACAAAAAAGACGGCGACGAAGGTGACGACAACGATGAAGACGACGAAGAAGGCGACAACGAAGAAGGCGACAACGAAGACGACGAAGAAGACGACAACAATAAGAAAATGAAAATAACGGATAGTTATGTACCAGATAAAGAAGGTAATCTTCCATTTGTAATATCCGGTATGATGAATTCACAAAACAAAATATCCTCTATTAATTATATACGAATTTGTAAAGAAGTAATTACAGGTAAAAAAGATAAAAATGGTAAACCTGGAAATATAAAATTAGTAAATGGTAAACTAAATGCTGATCCAGATATTACAGATAGAATCAAATTTGCAACCGACAAATGTAGAACAAAAGGAGGAAAACCGAATCTCGGGGGCAAAAAAACCCGCCGTCACAAGAAAATCCACAAAAGCAAAAAACAAATCAAACGTTTTCTACGCAAAACCAAACAAAACAAAAAATCCCTGTAGGATAAACCCCTAAACCCTAAACCCTAAACCTAACCCACCTATAAACAATATAAATATATGACATCCATATATTTATATTTGACCAACTCAACCAACAAATGGGAAAAACCACCGCACATACACCCAAACTCTCCAAAAAATTCAATCCATTTGTATCGGTATGTACTCCCACATTCAATCGCCGTCCATTCATCGAAATGATGTTCCAATGTTTCCGTAATCAGACATATCCCAAAGACCGTATGGAATGGATCATTGTCGACGACGGAACGGATAAAATCGATGATATGGTCAAACTCGCCGACATTCCACAAATCAAATATTTCAAACAGGACAAAAAGATGCCATTAGGTGAAAAACGCAATTTTATGCACAAACAAGCCAAAGGCGGAATCATTGTTTATATGGACGACGACGATTATTACCCCCCCGAACGAGTCGAACACGCAGTCGAACGCCTAATGGAAAACCGCGATGCCCTTTGTGCCGGTTCATCGGAAATCTATATTTATTTCAAACATATCCAACAGATGTATCAATGTGGTCCATATGGCCCCAATCACGCAACGGCGGGAACGTTCGCATTCCGAACCGAATTATTGAAACAGACGCAATATGAAGACCACGCGGCTCTGGCCGAAGAAAAGGCCTTTTTGAAAAACTATACCATTCCATTTGTTCAATTGGATCCTCTGAAAAGTATATTGGTGTTTTCGCATATCCACAATACGTTCGACAAACGCAAATTATTGGATTCGGGCCAACACCCCGATTTTTTCAAACCGTCCCATAAAACCGTCGACCATTTCATTCGACAATCGAAAGAAGCCCCCATCAAACAATTCTTTATGACCGACATAGACAATCTTTTGGACAAATACGAACCGGGGAATCCCAAAATGAAACCCGATGTTTTAAAACAAATGAAAGAAATGGAAATCGAACGTGCCAAAATGGCACAACAGCAGCAAAACCCATTCCCAAACCAAAATAATCCTGTAGGACAAATCACGATGAATCAAGAAGGTAAACCTCCCGTTATCCTTTCCAATGAACAAATCGTCCAAATAATTACAGAGCAACAAACCAAAATCAAAGAGTATGAATTAGAATTGACCCAACTCCGGACAAATCAACAAAATAATACTGTGGGACAAATCATGATGAATCAAGAAGGCAAACCGTCCATTCCACTTACCAAAGAACAAATCATACAGATTATGACGGACCAACAGACCAAAATTCATACACAAGACGAAATCATAAAAACCCTACAACTAAAATTGGAAATGAAAGACGCCGAATCGGCAGAGTCGGCCGAGTCGGCCAAGTCGGCCAAGTCAGTATAAAAAAACAATTTCACACAAAAACAATATACATATATAGAATCATATACGTATATTACAAATAATAACCCTGTATGACAACACCACACCCACACCCAACTACAACCGAAGATATATTAAACCGTCAGCACACCAAACAACAAATGATGGATATATTACGTAATTTCCATACGAATTGTAATCAACTCACATTCAAAAAGGGAATTTATATTTATGGTTCGCCAGGATGTGGAAAAACGACTTTTGTAAATGAAATACTCAGAGAAATGAATTATGATATCATCAATTATGACGCCGGTGATATTCGCAACAAATCCATGATTGATACAATAACCTCCAATAATATATCCTCGTATAATGTTCTCAATATGATGCAAGGTCAAGTCAAACGAATCGCAATTGTCATGGACGAAATCGACGGAATGAATAATGGCGACAAGGGGGGTATCACAGCGCTAATCAAATTGATTCGCCAGAAAAAAACGAAAAAACAGCGATTGGAACAAAAGACGATGAATCCGATTATTTGTATTGGCAATTATTATATCGACAAGAAAATCCGTGAATTGATGAAGGTGTGTCATACATATGAATTGAAAGCACCCACGCATGAACAAATGGAGACATTGATTCAAACCAAGATAGCCGGATTGAATCCGGCGCTATTGTCCAAAATCGTGGATTATTGCAACAATGATTTACAAAAATGGAATTTCATAGAGAATATTTATATTTCAACGCCGGAATTGATCAATGAAAAGACAATCGACGACCTGTTTTATTTGAAATCCTACAATGAAGATACGAAGAAAATCACGAAAACACTGATTAATCATCCGATTCCCATTGAACGCCACAGTAATTATATGAATGAAACGGACCGGACTATCGTGGCACTTTTATGGCACGAGAATATCATTGAACCGATTTCGAAACTTTCGAATGAACGGGCATTGCCATTTTATTTGCGGGTGTTGGACAATATTTGTTTTGCCGATTTTATAGATAGAATTACATTTCAGAATCAAATATGGCAATTTAATGAAATGAGTTCTCTGATAAAAACGTTTTATAATAACAAAATATACCACGATACTTTTTCATCAGAGAAGAAACCGCACATTGACGAAATCCGGTTTACAAAAGTATTGACGAAATATTCGACGGAATATAACAATATTTTGTTTATTTATAATTTGTGTCAAATATTGGATATGGACAAAAAGGATTTGATTACTTTGTTTCAAGAATTGCGATTATATTTTGGAATGAATTTTTATAATCAAATTGAAAAGTTGAATACAGTGAATTTGATTTTTGAAGAATACGGAATCAATAAATTGGATATTAAACGAATGTATCGATTTTTGGACAAGAATGTGAAAAAAGATGTGGTTATAGAAGAATGTTCCGATGAAGAAATAGAATAGGACAGGATGTTGGGAGGGGGATGGGGGGAGGGGGGGGGCATTAACGCCCGAATTTACTAAAATCACTTGTAAGAGGCATAAAATTCGCACCTTTGGATTGCAGTGCGCCATAATAAGAATAGTTGTCAATCGAAGTTCCGGTGTATTGTCCGGCGGAATTGATGGTGGCCCCTTGGTCAGGAACATTTCCGCGGTAAGAGTTACTGTAGGATTGCCTCGATGGGTCAAAATAATTGTCTTTGTACCCGGCATCGTGAATATTACTGTTTGACATGGAACCTCCGCCGACGCCGCCACCGCCGTTTGATTGAGACCGGTTGTTTCGGTCGCGCTCGATACTATCTTCGAGTTTATTTCCTAAACTACTAACTGTATTTCCGACACCAGTGCCCACATATTTTCCGGTATCATATGCCACGTTGCCTACTTTATTTAATGCATTTCCAAAATAAGAACCAGTGTCTTTGATAGCACCGCCAATACTTGAACCAGTATCTTTGATAGCACCGCCAATACCTGCACCTGCAGAATATATACCTTTTCCTGCACTTCCAATGCCACTTCCCGCAGCATTGACGGTATTATAAATACCACTTCCAGCAGAATTGACGGTATTATAAACACCACTTCCTGCACTTCCGATGCCTTGTCCTACAGAACCAAGTCCTTGTCCCACTTTATTGACCGCATTATCTGTACTATCTCCTATCACGTGTCCTACATCCTGTAATCCGGCCATAAAACTCAATTGTCCTAAAGTTAATCCTCCTCCTAATGTATCTGGATCTGCCGTGCTGATTAATGCACCTCCTCTGTCTACATATGTCATTTGTTTTGCGGTTGTAGCAGCGACCGATTCTTTTTGTCCATCGGCTTTTGCAACTACCGTTCCGGTTGGTTGAGCCACTGTATTTCCTGCAGCAGCACCAGTAGCGGCACCAGTTGCAGCACCAGTTGCAGCACCAGTGGCAGCACCAGAACCAGCACCAGTAGCAGCACCTGCACCTGCACCTGCACCTGCACCTGCACCTGCACCAGCACCTGCACCTGCAGCAGCACCAGAACCAGCACGGTATGAACTACCTCCTGCATTACAATTGGTGCAGGTTCCACCACTACTACATGCAGGACAAATAGGTGGGACAATTTGGGTTTTCAATAAATAATCATCAGAGAATCCTTTATTTCCGGGTTGTCCTACAGAATTCCAATATGTATACCATTTCATGTATTCGGAATAAACTCTCGAAGAGTCTAAAGATACACTACCAGGAGAAGGAGCCGCATTACCCAGAATAACATTACCACTACCTGCAACCGCATTACCCATTAGTATAGTAGTAGTTGTCGTAGTATCAATCGTCGTTCCAGTGAATTTTAAATAATTGGCCACTTTGGGAACATTTGCCGAACTTTTGGTAAAAGACGCAAGTACTTTTTTGTTGCCAGTTGACATAATTAATATGTTATTAGTTACATCTGCAGAACCTTTTACTACAGTAGATGTAAATGAAGCAACACTTGAATACGGTGTTGTATTTCCAACTAATGCAGTTACACGAGCAGGAGTAGTTGCAGCTCCAGTTAATGTAGTAGTAACCGCAGCATTATAAAGGTCAGTTCCTTGATAATCATAAATATTTGTGAATGTAGACCCGGCTACATTTGGATTTCCAGATGTACATATGACATATCCTCTCAGAGGATCATACAGAATCTTGGAATTTAATTGATATACAGTGTTGGAATTGTCATATTGAGGAATAGTTAAGTTGAATGCACTATTATTAGATGGGTCTGTAGTTTCGGGACTTAAAGCTAAATTAACTGTAGGATATGCTTTAGGAGTAAGAGGACTATTACTGGAAAAATCAAATGTATTTATTGTATTGGGAATACTACCATTTACGTAATAAGATGCAATATGTTTGTTTAACGTCATATCCATCAAATGCATATAGGTATCTCTATTCCAAGCAAAATAAAAAACGGAATATGAAAGATTATACAAATTGGATACTTGGTAACTTTCGATAACAGAAGTCACTTTACTTTCGTTTGAATCATAATTTGTAATAGCCGTTCCTGGATTCGTGTAATTAACTACATTGTTGTATGCATTATTCATTCGAGGTAATATATTCAATGAGGTTAATCCAGTTGAAACTGTAGTAGAAGTTCCGGTATTTGGACCATTCAAAACCACTAAATTGGCGTTTCGTTTGTCAAAATATACACTGTCATACAGTTTACTCAAATAGAAATTCGTCGAATAAATTGGAACCAATACGTTCGAAGCATCTGTAGGACTCGAAGATAAATAGAAATCAATTAAACCTTCTTGATTGACGTTTTTCATAAATACTATGGAAATTACTAAAACCAATAGGATCAATAAAAATAATATAAGTGGAGTTAATTTGAATTCCATTCTAAGATATAAAGTATGTAGGGAAAATAGTTTTGTATATTTTTACAAAACTATTTATGTGGTGAATCCATTTGTCAAAAATGTGGATTTCTTTATGGTTATTTCAGAGAATTCTCTGATAATTCACCCTATATGACCCTATATGGACCCTACTACTAAATATAAAATATAACTTACTTCTTTACATCGATATCATATATTCGTCAAACCGGGATTTATCCAGACATATCCATTTGGTCGTTTTGTCCATCGTGCTATATCCAATCAAAAATTGATTCAATCGTTTCAAATACACAAAACCAGTGGTGTATTCGACCTTCTCGCGTTCCATCGTGAATAACCGTGTATGACGCTTCAATTGGTATGTGTTTGCATCCAAGATAACCATCAAATGATAATAATATCGCCGGTCTTCGTAGCTCACATAATGACAAATCAACCATATTTCGTCGGCAATAATCAATCCATTGGTAGAACCTCTGACATTTCGGAAGAAATTCGGTGTTTGATACACGTGTTTTATATCCAAGATACCATCTTCCATCAACGAACCAATTCGCAATGGAAACCATCCATAGACCATTAATAATCTTCCGTCGACCCCCGTCTTTGGAAGAATCACCCAATTTTTTTCTAAATTGGATTGATTGGGTATTTTGATAAGCCCCCCTTTTACGTTTTTTGTATTCAAATCCACAATCCCGTGTTCCACCAACATTCCATCTCCAACTCCCCGATTTGCATTGTACAAGACCACGTGTCCGTCCCCGTCCGTTTCATCGCCAATATTCACGCGTTTCATACAGGTTAATTTCACGTCTTCCAGACCAACATATCGACCATCCAATGACGTATCATATCCCAATATGAATTCGTCCTGTTTGACCCAAATCGGAGCCGATATATCAAACACGGCCACCACATTCACAGTGGAAATATGATTACCATTTATGTAATTCCCCTGATTATCAATCGAATAATTCACGTATCGCACATTCGCTACCAATGTATTGTCATACAGGGTTATTGAGGGTGTGCTCGAAACGAATCCGTTTAGTTCCCCCGTCGAGAGAAACTGCTCGCCAATTTTCGACAATTGGTCACGTACATTTCCATTCTCGAATTTCTGCCAATTCGAAATACCCTCGGTATAAAATTTGTAATTGCTCAATACATTGTTCAATGTTCCTGTAGGACATTCCGGATGCGAAATCACTTTCATACAAAGGCGTTTCAGATCATATCCGGCATCATTATGATAATATCCCAAAATGGTCATTTCATAATCCAACAGATAGTCATACACGGATTTGTGTAAAAACAGGTGGTCCCATGTAGTCTTATCTCGAATGCTTTTCTCTGCAATTTCATATATTGAATAAGCCAATCTCTGTTTCCCAACAATACGATAATGCATTATGACCTCATAGAGATTTTCAATACGCCCATTCCAAAAATCATATCCTTCTAACCACATCACAATGGCCTTCTCGATTTCGCCGAGTTGTTTATAAGAATGACCCGCTGAAAAATAACTATTCCAGACTTCTTCGCGCCAGCCACCCAATTCAATACGTTTTTTGTAATATTTGATTGCATTCTCGTTTTGTCCTGCACCGCGATAACTATTTGCCAAATAAAACGTATACCGAACATTATCGGGCAATTCTTCCAATCCCTTCAATAACAGGTCGATATCACGTTCGTATTTATTCTGTTTGCTTCCACCGTCTCCAATATCATTGATAAAAATAATATTCATTGGCAAAGTATGCTGAATCGTCCCATCCGGTTCAAACAAATATTCGTGTGTGACACCCCAATAATAAAATCCGTCGCGATTCGCCAATATACGGACGTTCTTATAAAAAAACGTCTCTGAACCCTGGAATACACAATACGAATCCACTGTAAGACACTGCCGAAACTCTTCGGGTGAAACCTTGATTTCCAATTTCATATCGGCATCCAACAATAGCACATAATCGGCTGCCCGTGTGACCTCATCTTCTCTGCATTTTTTCAACGCAAAGGTTCGATTATACCCGAAATCGCGAAAGGGTTCTTCGTATATGGCGCCCAATATTCCGCGCGAATCGAAAAACTGGCGAATGATTTGAATCGTATCATCCGTACTTCCCGTGTCACAAATACAATAATAATCGATGTATGGACATACCGATTCCAACAAACGCAATATAATACGGGATTCATTCTTTACAATCATATTCAGACATATTTTAGGCGTGTTTTTTGTGGTGGTGATGGCCTCTGTCGCGGTCGATAAATAGTAGGTGGTGGTGGCGGTGGTGGTGGTGGCGGTCGTGGTCATACAGTAATATTATGTATGACAATGCGTAAATGTTTTATGTTGTTTTTTAGACGGAAAATAATAATATACTCTATTTTTACTCCAATAATATATATAATAGTATACAAAGTTACCGAATGTTTACACGATTTCACGATGACGAATTTAGGATAAAAAAACAATTGGAAGAAAGTACCTTTATGGGGCGATATCAATTAAACACGCCTGGAAATGGGACTCAAATGCCTTTTTTTAACGACCCTCATATACGAATGCAATATTGGGGTGCAAATTTGACGACCAATACGGTCCATTTAGAAAGTGATTTATTGGGATTATCCCGGAAATCCAACCGAGATTTAGTCGATGCAAATGACTATAAGACCCACGCCGCAAAAACCGCGCAAATTACGTATTCACAAATAGATCCCTTTGTGGAAGAATCACGCGCAAGTCATCCTGCGTGGATGTATAAAGACCACGACCATACACGTTGGGAGACGCCCCTTATCAATCCGCAACACGGGGTCGAAGTGCCGTTTGAATGGAATCTGCAAACCCGCATATTGGAGAAAAACAGTTATGTACCAAAACCACAAGCGTATGGTGTCGTCGAACCCGTCAATTTTTTCTTTAAGAATCCAGTGGTCGAATAAAGTGGGGGAATCAATCGGGGGCAATGGGGGCAATCGGGGCAAAACAAATGCAAAATAAAACGCAAGTGCGAAATGTGTGGATGCCCCGGAATATTTTATAATTATGTATAATATATGGAATTAGCAATACCTTTAGTCGCATTAGGTGGTCTCTACATTATATCGAATCAATCTAAAAACGGCACATCATCATCGCAAGAATCTTTTGAAAATCGCACCAATGTTTTACCCAATACCAATATTCCCAATGTAAATTTCCCCTCCGAATTCCCGATTCAAAATCGCGAAACGGATTTGACGTCGAAACTATCGACAGTTAATATGTATGACACACCCAAAGTATACACGGATAAATATTTCAATCCATATGTGAACGACCAAGTGAAAAACCCGTTCGCCCAATCCCTTGAATATGGAAACGTCAATCAAATGTCCAACACTCAAAATGCATCCCGGAATACACAATACAAATCTCTGACAGGAGAATCCGTGGATGGTTCATATTTCAAACACAGTAATATGACCCCGTTTTTTGGGAGCAAACTCCGAAATATCCATTTGGACGCAAATTCAAACGAGAGTATTTTAGACAATTATCAAGGTCAGGGGTCTCAAACCATTATAAAACGCGAGAACGCACCCCTATTTTCTCCGGAAACGAATTATCAATGGGCAAACGGTTCGCCGAATCAAAGTGATTTCATCCAATCTCGTATGAACGTCAGCACCAAAATGTCGAATGTGAAACCGTTTACCGAAGAACGTGTAAGACCCGGTTTGGGTGCAGCCGGCGAATCCGCTGGATTCAATTCGGGCATGATGGAACGCGAAATGTGGTTGCCCAAAACCGCCGACCAATTGCGCGTGGACAATAAACAAAAAGCAACCGGTTTAGGTGCATATGGATACGAAGGTCCCGCCATTAGTTATATTCCCAGCCAAGCCACGGTTGAAATGCAGGGGAGAGTAGAGAAAAACCGGCCAGATACGGTCTTTGAAAACACACAGGACCGCTGGTTCACTACAACAGGTATGGAAAAGGGTTACACAATGAATGCCATTCCCGTCGAACGCCACGTGAATCGCCCCGAAACCACGACGGATTATGCGGGTGTGGCCAAATCCACTGCGCCGGCTCTATACGCATCCGACGGAGAATACATGCCTTCCAAACATATGGATTTAGGTGAAATTCCTATAGGAATTGCCAATGCCAATGGCCGTAATGGCGCGACCGCATCGGATTATGGCGTGAAAACCGCGCAAATGTTCCCCAACAATCGTTCGTCCAATAAATCGGGGGATTATTTCGGCGCGATCGGCGGCGGCATCGGTGCAGCCATAGCACCACTGTTGGACATCCTGCGACCATCCCGCCGTGAAAATACGATTGGTACTTTAAGACCCTACCAGAACCCCGGTGCAACTGTCTCACAGTCGTATATTTTTAATCCGGCGGATAAAATGCCGACGACCATTCGCGAAACCACCGAGGAATCCATTGGGCATATGTATGTCAATGCGAATCAACACGGCGGTGGATATGAAGTGAGTGTCCAACAGCCGGTCAATACGAACCGCCAATCGACCTCCGATTATATGTATGTTGGTGCATCGAGTGCGGGCGACCGCCAGCGCAGTATCCGGCCATATGATTCGGAATATGCTCAGACAAATAATGAGAATAAATCATCTGTAGTACAAAACACGGGTTATACTCCCAAAGGAAATATGTCTCTGATGCAGGGCAATATTAATATGACGTCGAAACCATCCGAATCTTATTTGGTAAATCAACGCGAATTGCAGCCGACCTTGCCGATACAAACACCATCGGTTGGTTCAATGGGGAGAATGGACGGGGCGAATCAACTATATTCGGGATTAAATATGGACCGTAATATGCCGGATATAATGACGTCTCTGAAATCCAACCCGTATGTGGTCAATTATTTAGGAAATACAATTTTATATCTTCTTCTTATATGTCTTATATATATATATATATATATATATATATATATATGACATCAATAATAAAGGGTGGTGTAGTTATTATACCAGAAATAGATGCAACCTTAGCAAGAATCTTTGCAAATATTAATACTGTAGCTAATATTGGAGCAAATTCTGTAGGTGGATATTTATTCATGGCGACTCTTAATCAACCATATAGAGAACTATCTGGTGGAAAACCCAATGTAATCTCAGACGTTAATAATATTTTGATTAAATTAATACAAATATCAACTGATGATGATATGTATCAAAATAAAGAAGTAGTAACGACTGCTACTTTTATGAATGAAGTAAACACACAAATTGATATATTTAAAAGGTCATTAGATGTTTTTATTGAACCAATTTGTCCAGGTATAATTTATTCCGGAATTGTTGATATAGGTGAAATACCTACTAACAATAATAGATTTAACGCAATGTTAAATGTTATGCGAGATTTTATTAATGGATTCAATCAACATCTTCCTCGTTCATTTGGTATTATAATTATGGAAAATGGTGGAGCAGGAACAGTAGAAACTATTATTCCAGAATGGCATCATGATACTCCTATTCCTTTTTCTATTCCATACGATACATTACCTTTTATTGATGGTGCTACAATGAGAAAAAGGAATGCAATGTTAAATTATTTATATCAAATTTTACGTCTAAAACAGCTTGGTTATATACATGGTGACGCTCATTTAGGAAACGCATTATGTTTAGAAAATTACACTTATATTCATAATATGAGAGTGTTTTTAATTGATTTTGGACGTACAACAATTACACATACACCTGGAATGGAATTAGATGAGATTCTTCCTGATCAAGGTGGCTGGTGGTCGTATCAATTTTTACGAGATTTTGCAGTTAATATAATAGCTCAATTTGGTAGCCTTACTACTGCATTTGAACATTATACAAATACATATGTAACTCGTTCTAATATTTCATTTTTAAAAAGAATACATCGTCGAGACACTTTGGACCAATTAATGAATTTTCGAAATCGTGTAATGATTATTGAACAACCAACTAATTATAGGTTTATTGCACCATATAATAGTTCATTTATATTTCAATATTTAAATCCAAATAATTTTTTTGATATAACAATCGGAGTTCAAAGAACTACCTTACCTATTTTAATGGCAAATGATAAACCAGACCGATATGTATTTTATCGTACAGATTACACACTTGAAGAATCAAGACAACTTTTTCAAGATCCAGAAATTAGGTCAGATTATTTAACTTTATATATAAATGAACAATTTCCGTATACGTTAAATGCATTTTCACAAATATATTTATGGGTCATTGGTTCAACTGCAGATAATCTGGGAGAAGTAAATTTGTATATGCTGAAAGCTCCATCTTCTTATGGAATTGGTTCCTTTCATGAAGTTATCCTACAAGGTTATAATTTAACTCGTTATTATGCAGCTGGAGAAATGCGAGTAACTGGAAACATTATTATGGTAAATCTTTGTTCATATTATATGCAACATCCGGATGTGTTACCACATGTAAGAATTGATAGATTATCCCAAATATTACCAATGTTTATGTCATATAGAATAAATAGAAATAAAATATCGGGTTTTACAATTCAAATGCATGTACGAATAGTTGAAACATTTTTTCGACCAGATTACTGTGGTCAAACTGAAATAATTCAACAAGAAAAACGATTTTTACAACGTGTTTCCAACATGTTTGCATCTACTAATCCTATTGTAAGTTTAATAGCAGGTATATTAGGCGGAATAAATAAAATTGATTCTTATAAATATTATAATAGTAGTAGTAATAATAAAATGAATGATAAATATTTATTGGATACAGAAGTTGATCAAGAATGGTTGGACCGGTATAATGAAGAAAATAAAAAAAATCTCGAAATTTTTAGTAAAACAATTAAAATAAAATTGGCAAGTAAATCTTCTGTAAAAACAGAACCACAATATACACAACCATATGATAAAGATGACTATCTTGTAAACAGTTTGAATATTATAAGTGAAATAATAGAAAATGTAAAAGAAAATACAAAAGAAAAATACGAAAAAAAAAATATAATTTCAAAAATAAAAAATTTTTTTAAAATGAAAAATAAAAAAATAAAAACACGTTCAAATAAAACACGTTCAAATAAAACACATTCAAATAAAACACATTCAAATAAAACACATTCAAATAAAACACATTCAAATAAAACACGTTCAAATAAAACACATTCAAATAAAACACATTCAAATAAAACACGTTCAAATAAAACACGTTCAAATAAAACACTTTCAAATTATTTTTTTTAGATTACAAAAATAAAAATATACCACCATAAAATTGATTATGAAAACAAAACAATGTAAATACATATTTATCATAAATCATATATATGTATAACGATTCCGATTATATTACTGAATCTACGTCCGATACGGAAACAGATACGGAATTAGAAGCAACCACTGATGCGAAAACCGAAGTCGAACATTCAGAGGAGGAGGAGCAGTCCAACACGGATTCCGACGATGGTTGTGATTCCAAGATCCATCCTATGGACCACCATTCCAAAACGGCATCGGCATCAGCGGTGGCGGACGCCACCAAACACAAAATAACCCTGTTTGACATTTCCGAAGAAGAATTCCACGATTTGCAAGAAACCATTTATTCACTGTGTGACGAATTCTTGAAATCCGATGGATTGACAATGTCACTTTCCGGATTCAAAGATAAAATGACCAAATACGTTTCCGATATTATTTTGGACGATCTAATTGAATCCGAAATATTCACCTACAACCATTATGAAGATATTATCGAAATATGCAAAGACGGGGTCGATATATATTTCGATTCGATGCAAATCCCCGAGTTTGTCGCAGGACCCCATAGAATAACCCTGTTGGACAATTCGCAGACCAGTATAACCACATCTCAGATACGGTCCCAAATCGATTTTCTGCGTGTGCAACCCCAACCCGCACAGAAATCCGAAGAATGGTATCGCGAACGCCATTCTCTGATAACCGCCAGTAATATTTGGAAAGCGCTCGGTTCACAAGCCCAACAGAATAGTTTGATTACTGAGAAATGTAAACCGTTTGTCCTACAGCCATATCAACAAGGTTTGGGATATTGCAATACGGCATCGCCTATGCATTGGGGCAACAAATACGAACCACTTACACGAATGATTTATGAAGCGAAATATGGGACAGTCGTCGAAGATTTCGGATGTATCAAACACCCCAAATTCCCCTTTATTGGAGCATCGCCGGATGGTATTAACGTCGAACCCGCCAGTCCCCGTTATGGCCGTATGTTGGAAATCAAAAACATTGTGAATCGCGATATAACGGGCATTCCTTCCGACAAATACTGGATTCAAGTCCAAGTGCAATTAGAGACGTGTGATTTGAATGTCTGTGATTTCGTAGAAACCCGGTTTAAAGAATATACCCACACCGAATTTTACCAAGATATTGGGGAGAATTCGGCGGCTGGGGGGGCGGCGTCGCCACAGGGAAACAAATATCGCGGTGTGATTCTGTATTTTACCGATACGAATAACCAGATGCCCATATACGAATATATGCCTTTATGGGTCAAATTGGACCCCGAGACAATACAGAATTGGATGAACGAACAAGTGGCCACGCATATGGACCAAGGACATACACTGTTTGACACTCTCTATTGGTACCTACACGAATTTTCGTGTGTGGTCATAGAACGTAATCGCAAATGGTTCGATTTGGCCGTGGAGAAATTAGCGACAATCAAACAGACCATTGACAAAGAAACGGTTTCGGGATTCCAACATCGCGTTTCTCTGAAAAATACAAAACAATCAATATGTTTGATAAAATTGGATGGTCCATAAAAAATACATAAAAAGAGTATTGTAATATACCCCAGAACCCCCCATTACGCAAAATCCCCGATATGACCGATTTAGAAAAAATTACCGATAAACTCGACGCATTCTATAAATCCGAAAAAATCCCCCATATTATTTTTCACGGTTCAACCGGAACGGGTAAACAAACCATTGTCAATCAATTTTTATTGAAAATTTACGGGAATGATAAACAGAAAATCAAGAGCAATGTAATGACCGTCAATTGTGCCCACGGAAAAGGAATCAAATTCATTCGCGATGAATTGAAATTCTTTGCAAAAACCAATATACAATTTAGTTGCGGTGTCCTCTTTAAATCCATCGTTTTATACAATGCCGACTATTTGACCATCGATGCACAATCGGCGCTCCGACGTTGTATCGAAATCTTCAGTTTGAATACCCGATTTTTCATTGTCGTCGAAAACAAGAACAAATTATTGAAACCGATTCTTTCCCGATTCTGCGAAATATATATTCCGGATACTCTGAATGAATCGGGGCGTATTGTCAATTTGCATACAAAACGGATTGAAAATACATATAATTTCACTCAAGAAATGAATGAACGTATGGATGTCCTACAGGGATTTCTGTGTTTGACTTCGGTTCAGAGAACCTATCCATATATTCTGCAATTGTCGAATTTGCTGTATGACAAGGGATATTCAGCGGAAGATGTGATTCGTTGGAAAAAGGAATGGCGGCCCATAGAAACCAGGGTCGAGACCACGACCGATGCAGACCCAAACCCAAACCCAAACCCAAACCCAAACCCAAACCCAAACCCAAATAATCCTGTAGGACTACCCACGAGTGACGACACTACACAATTGGTCCTTATTTACAATAAAATAAAATCAGAATTCCGATGTGAAAAACTCATCCTTTTTTTTCTGTTGGACTTTCTTTTCTTGCGTTTAGACAAATCCTTAAATAATATTTCGTATATTTAAGAACATAGAATTTGCAAAATGGACGATTTTGTTATTTCGAATTTGCACGAAGCCCGAAATGAATGGTGTAGTCATTTAGTGAGTATTTTTACGCCTTTAGTAATAGAAGGTGTAAAATCGATATTCAATGAATCGTGGAAATTGTGTGTAGAGCAAGACGAAGTGGTGAAATATTTGATGACATTCCAGAATTTGCTTTGCCGTGTTCCCAAATGGAATTCGATTATTGTGGAAGAAGAACGTAAGCGCATCATTGACCGTAGTGGATGCAACTATTTAGAAGATTTGATTACGTGTGTCCATATTATTCAATTGAAGGTCTTGACGAGTATTCGTGTAGGAAACAAACAGAAGAAGATTGACATTGCCATTCCAAAACTGGACGCGTTTATTCATAAAGTGTATATTCACGTGGCTCGTAAAGTCTACATGAATATTTACCTGTTTGAAAAAAACATTACGCCGTTGCAACAACAGAAGAATTCGCGAGAACTGGAGGTCATTGTCCAAGAGTGTATTTTGACGACGGTTCGCGAATCGATTCCAGTCGAGGATATTATTCGTGCCTATATGGACGAATCGATTGAACAGGAAGAGGAGGTGTTTATTGAGAATATTGATACGCCTGTAGTGGAAAGCGGGGGTTCAGAGGAAGATGCGACTCGGTCGAGTTCAAATATTAAGGTTGACAATCACGACGAGGAAGGTGTCCGTTTGAAAATAGAAGAATTGGAGGAGAAGTACAAAGAGGAAAAACCGCCGGATGTCGTTCCGACCATACAGAATCTGGATAATGAACCGGTAATGACACGGTTGTCGTTTAATGATATAGACCGTGTTTTAAATGGGGAGGATAAAGTGGAAGAAGTGGTTGCGCCCAAATCGATTGAACGATTGGAAGAAATTAGTACATCTCGTGCGATTCAGAGAAAACTGGAGGAAGAAGATGCGGATGATGATCGAATCAAAATTCATACAGATACATTGGATATGAATAATTTAGGAATTACGGATTTAGGAATTACCGATTTAGGACTTTCAAATGATAATCTGTTGGGTGATATTATTGAACTATAAATATAGTATTTTATATATAATGAATGAAGAAAATGACAATGACAATACAGCTGAAGTTGAAATAACAACCCATACTTATCTTGTTGAATTTGTAACAGAACGAGAAACTAACAAATATTATCGTTTTATTGAAATAGATAAAACCAAAGAATATCCAGAAAATATAAAAATAATACGTGATGATTATTCTAATGTGGCATTTGAACAAAAAAACGTGATTCGTCGATCTAATATAAAATTTTATTATTATCCAGATGAACTTAATCATATTAAAGGTCAATTTTTAAACATATTGAAAGGTGGGAGAGATTGGAACGAAAATGAATTTGTAATGGAAAATAATAGTTTAACACCTACAGTTGAAAAACCTTTCAATGATGTTATAGATACAATGAACAGATACATAAATGAAACAAATGGATTTAAAACAAATGGAAAAACAAAAAATTTAATTACTGCGTTTGATTTTTTATCTAATAAAGAAAATACAATTGATGAAAGTTCTAATTCTGGACTTCTTATTAATATTGGTGAAATTTTACAAGAATATCAAGAAACATTTTTTTCAAAAAGAGGTTTATCCAGTTTTAGATTTTATAAATTAACACATACGGTTACTGAAAAATTTGATAAAGAAGAAGTAAAAGGTTATTTTAAAGATAATGATTATGAAAAAATAAGTAATCAAGTTTCATTACAAAAATTTAGAATTGATTTTATTATTTCAGTATTCACTTCATCTACTGGTATGATTATTGCAAAAAAAGAAATTGTTGATGATAAACTTCGTATGAATGCTAATATTAGTTTACATAATATTAAAGAACAAATAAAGAAATTAAATAGTATATGTACAGTAGTTAAATTTGGAGAAAAGATATTAAAATTTATGATGGATAATGAAAAATTTGAACTTATTTCACAAGAAGATTACAATTTACTTAATTCAAGTTATATTAAAAAACAAATTAATAATGTAGAAGTCACTGAATATTATGAAAAAATGGATGTAACCGAAAATTCAGGAGGAAGAAAGAGACGCGGTTCAAAAAGATTAAAACGAAAGAATCGTAAAACAACTCGCAGCCGCCGTAATGCGTAAAAATACACATAGAATAATCATACAAGATGTATATTTGAATAATGGAACAATTTTTAATTCCGGCCATTATTACCACCGTTTTATTTTCTCTTTTCAAATTCTTGGAAATGAAATATTTAGACAAACAGATTAAACCATTAAAGATTTTTATACGCGATGCGTTTATGGTTTTCGTCTCGAGTCTTGTAGGTGTTTATGTATTCTCTTTGTTTGGCGATTCGTTCCAAGAATTTTTCAATATTGTTACCGAAAGCAAAACATTGAATTCCGCAACCACACAGGTATTTACCGATGTACCGGGATTTTAGTTTGTGAATTTTATATTATATATTTATTATATATAATGTCAAAAAAGTCTCCTTATCCTTATCCTAAACGACAAAGTTTAAAATCAATTGGTGAACCTCTTGAAGTAGTGGTAACTGAATTTTCGAAATTAAATTTAAATATAGATGATAACTATGGATATATATCAAATAAATCAACACATATTCAAAATTATGATGAAAAAAAAAATGTAAATCCGAATTATTTAATACTTTTGGGAAAATATCAAGGTATTGAAAATAATAATTATTCCTTTGAAAACAATGATATTGACAAGAATAGTGTAAATAATTTTTATTGGTATAGATTTGAAAATAAGGGTAGTAGTAATAGTATTCGTCGTAACATTGGTAATTTTTTAAGTTTTTTATCATCAAAAAGAACAAAATCAAAATCAAAAGGCGGAAAAAGAAAGAACAAGAGAAAGACACAACGTCGCAGTCGTTAAATTTGGTTTTCACATTCCATTTCAAAATTATTTATACAATAAATAATTTTCCAAACCCCCATACCCCACCCCTCGAACACCATAACAAAATAACCCTGTAGGACAAAAACACATTATCCCTCATCCCCCCACCCACTCACCATTTCGTCTTTTTGACATTAATCTGTTGTGTTTTCTTTTTCCCTTTATTGGGGTCATACACATCATCTTCATCATTGTCCGTCATATTCTTCGAAATTTCCCAGAATTCTTTCGAACCCAATTTGAAATCCGGTCGTTGTTCGGCTTTATACCAAAAAATCTGGTCGTTCAATTTATTCGATTTCGAATTATTATTTATGACCAAACACTCAAAATTCTCAGTTGTCTGATCCATCACCGAATTGAAACTTTCGAATGTCGGAAACATGGACGCATAGTTTTCCCAGATACGTTTGCGATTGGTCATATAGGGTTCTCTCAATATAAAAACATAATCGATATTTGTTCGCAAATTGGGCGGGATTCCCAAAGGGTATTGCATCGTAATAATCAACATGACTTTCCAATGACGACCATTCATGAAAAGCATTCGCATCAATTTATCACGGGTCCACGTTTGGTCATACAGACAATCATCCAGGATAACGAATGCACGGGGGTCGATGGTCGATTTGCGGAACTGTTCCATTTCGCTATTCACCTGTTTGAGAACCGTTTTTTGTCGGCGCAAGATATTTTCGATTAGAATCGAATTGTATTCTTCGTGAATAAATAGTTTAGGGACATGTTTCGCATAAAATCCGTTTCCTGCTTCTGTCCCCGAAATGACGGTTCCTATAGGAACATCTTGATGATGATACAACAGGTCGCGGACCAAATACGATTTACCGGTATCACGACGTCCAATCATTACAATCACCGGTCCTTTGTTTTCATCGGGTCGAAACGTAATTGAACGCATATCGAATTTTTTCAGTTCTAATGTCATTTTCTCTTTAAAAATGTTCTTCTTTATATACTAAAATAACATTAGATGTTTTCATAATAAACGTAGGGCCGGAGGGCGGGCGGGCGGGCGGGGGCAGACGTGGCCACCGACGGCGATATTGTCCTACAGGGATTTTTGTATATGGCGCCCTGCGGGCGCCCACCTACCCCTACCCCTACCCCCTACCCCCTGTTGGTTGGTTGTGGGGGGGAGTCGCGACACGTTTAATAAACATAAATTTTTTGTTATTTGTCTATTATATTATAATGCAATTGTCTAAATTCAAGATTGATTATTACAAGAAACTTCCGAAAGATTTAGAACAATTTACGGAAACATTGAAAACCCAGGGAATCTCTGAACTCCAACAATATAATCCCCTGTATGACGACCTATTTGTTTTGAATGACAATAATTACGACTGTATTTCTCTAAATCACAAATATCACGCAGTGGATTCTAATACAGTGATTGATATTACGAAAGAATCACCGACCCAGGTGCAAATCCCGGTCCATTTCAAATATTCGCCCCTGTTGGACCCCATTCGATTCTTGATTGGAAAATACGATATTCAAAACCCGAATACACGGAAATTGCCTAAATATGATTGCAAAGAAGCGTCAATTAATAAACTCACAAATGTGTACAATGCATCCTATATCGATAATTTTTTCTGTTATTTGAGCAGTCAGACATTGAACAATCACGGTGTCAAACACGGGATTGATTATTATGGTTCCTATTTGGGAATACAAGACCGGTTTCGAATCGACATTGTGGATGATATTGAATACTTGAATCAGTCGCGATTTTTCACGGAAAACAAGGGCACCCTGTATGACATTGATGCGAATGAAATGGATTCGTATGTGAATTATGGTTCGCGAAACAACAAGTGTAAACTTCAAATTGATGATGGTGAACAAGGTGATTGTATTACATTGGATTTCGAAGAAGTGTCTTGTTGTGGCGTGGAGGAGAATGGTCAAACAGGTGATTCTGTAGTGGTCGAGGGCGATGCGACGATTGTTATGTCGCCGGATGATTTGGTGTATGAAAAACAGGTGTCTGTGGAAGACGACGATGAATCTTCGGAAAATTCTTCGAATAATAGCGAACTTAGTTATAGCACATTGGATTCCGATGACGAGGGGTGCAACGATGGGGAACTTGACGATGATGTTCTTGCAGATGGTCAGGAGGAAGAGGGGGAGGATGCGGAGGATGCGGAAGAGGCGGAGGAAGATGCGGAGGAAGATGCGGAGGATGCAGAGGAAGAGGGGGAAGAGGGGGAGGATGCGGAGGATGCAGAGGAGGATGCGGAAGATGCGGACGACGAAGAAGAAGTATGGGATGATGTTAATTCGAGCGACGAAAGTGGATACGAAGACGAAGATTCTCTGAATGCATACATTAAAAACTTCCCCGTTCAAATGATTTGTTTAGAAAAATGCGAGGGAACATTGGACGAGTTTATCATAAATAAGAATCTGGATTCGAAAGTCGCCGCCAGTATTTTTATGCAAGTCATCATGTCTCTGATTATCTATCAAAAAATGTTCTCTATGACCCACAATGATCTTCATACAAATAATATTATGTATGTTTCTACGGATGAACCGTATCTGTATTATAAATACGACGGTAAAGTATACGAAGTCCCGACTTATGGAAAAATCTACAAAATCATTGATTTTGGCAGAGCCATTTATAAATATCAAGGCAAAGTATTCTGTAGTGACAGTTTTGCCCATGATGGAGACGCATCTACTCAATACAATTGCGAACCCTTTTTCAATCCCAAGAAACCCCGATTAGACCCCAATATGAGTTTTGATTTGTGTCGATTAGGATGTTCCATTTATGATTTTATAGTGGATTACAATATTAGTCCTACAGATGATTTGCATAAGACCATTATAAGATGGTGTCAGGATGATAATGGGAAAAACGTCCTGTATAAAAAGAATGGGGAGGAACGGTATCCGAATTTCAAATTGTATAAAATGATTGCTCGTACCGTTCATGCGCATACACCGGAAGCGCAATTGTCATTTCCCTATTTTTCACAGTTTTTGATACACGAAATGGATTCCGATGCCGATATTTTGAATATTGATGAATTGCCAGTGTATACGGAGGCTTGAATGCCGGCCGCGGTCAAACAGTGTATTTTGGATTGTGTTTTGCGGTATTTTGGTTGTATATGTGTGTGATGTGTGTGTGATATGTGTGTGATATGTGTGTGATATGTGTGTGATATGTGTGTGATATGTGTGTGATATGTGTGTGATATGTGTGTGATATGTGTAAAATAAATACAGAATTATTTTGTATTTATTTTTTTGTAGCGTTTTTATATGGTAAATGTCTGACAATACAAAAGGAATAAATGCATTTATTGAATTATCGAAAGCATATTATATAGGACCCAAGAATCTCGATGTTGGTGGTGACCCCACAATAATTAGCGCAATCGAGAATTTACTCGACATTTCAAATACAGTATATAATCCCTGTTTACCAACTCATAATATATTGACATATTGTAAATATGATACTGTGACTTCTTTTTCAATTCTCAATGTTCTTGTGAAAAAAGAGGATGATGGACAATACGTATTTGACAAAGAGGAGGCCAGATTTCATATAGATTTATGTATTTGGTCGCTAATGCCTCATCGAGGCATTTTATATATTAAGGTTTATGAGGGGGATAGAACGGGGAAATGTGGTATAAAATCGTGCGAAACGTATTTTCAGACAAATATGCATTGGTTGAAATATTATCCTTTTTTATTGGAGATTTTTTGCAAAGAGGATATTTATGTGGACCACGTGAATAAAGTATATGTAATCAAAATATTGTAAAAACAAACCATAATTATTCCCATTCGCCTAAATATTTAGTTTAATAAACGTCGTGTCCTTGATTTTTTTTCAAAAAAATTTAAGTATGATTTGTTGTGTAGATAACCTTTCAAAAAACCTTTATTTGAACGAGGAGATTTACCAGGAGACTTACGTGATTTACGAGAATGATACTTACTAGTATACTTACGAGAATGAGACTTATGAAAAGGAGACTTACGATTATACTTACGAGAAGGAGACTTACGAGAATCAGAAGATACAGGTTCTTTTAAAATTTCTTTTAATTCTTCATTTAAATCTTCAATTAATTCATTTAACCTACTAATTTCGATTCTACATTCATTCTTTAATCGAACTTGTCCAGCCGATAATAGTCGAAACTTGTCAATCGTATTAAAAATTGATTCATTGTTTTCAGTTTGTATTTTTTCCCATTCGCCTAAACTTTCAGTGTAAAACTGAATACTTTTTTTGATTATCAACTGTATATCTTTTTTTGTTTTCTCTTTACTATTTTTAATTTCTTGGTTTATTTTTTCTCGTTCTTTTTCTCGTTCTTTTTCTCGTTCTTCATTTTTAGGATTTTTAGGTATTTTTTTCAATATTTCATTTATTTTTTTCATTTTTTTATCTAAATTTTTTTTTCGTATTTGCTTTTCTTTTTCTTGTTT
>Ga0209088_10000627_pt1 | contig 24533 bp, 12 predicted proteins | sample S_140625_EF_Meta_FD_187324 | JGI IMG/M metagenome (GOLD analysis project Ga0209088, IMG submission 187324) | Freshwater microbial communities from Lake Simoncouche, Canada to study carbon cycling - S_140625_EF_MetaG (SPAdes) (version 2) | ecosystem: Environmental > Aquatic > Freshwater > Lake ... | reverse complement strand
ATAAATCCTAAAACAAAAAAAATGAAAAAAAAAAAAAAATCTATGAAAATGAACAAAGAATACGTGATTTAGAAATAGAAGAAACAAAAAGAAAAGAAAAAGAAGAAAAAGAATTTGAAAAAGAAGACAAAAAAATTGAAAAAAATCGTATACGACGACAATTTTGGATAAATGCAAATGAATTTTTGTTTAATTTCATACAAAGAATTTGTGACAAACCATTTGTAATTGGTTTACAAGAAATGAATTTAACTTTGGAAGGTGATACTGGAAGTAATGCAGTTACTAAAATGATAAAATATTCACAAGTTTCCGACAGAAATTATCACATTTGTAGAGAAATCAATATAAATCCTGACTGGAAACCTGCATTAAGTATTATTTATGACAAAGCGTTTGGAGAACCATTAGCAATTCGAATAATTGATAATTGGTGTCAAGAAGGTAGACCATTATTGATTGTTATTACCAAACAAAAATATGTATTTGTAAATATACATGGTGGTCAAGTTCCAAAAGATGGAGACCCATATCAAGGAGGTGATAGAGAAAAATTTAATGAATCAATCATTAGAATGAATAAAAAATTTTTGGAAACAAGTGTAGAAACATTTTGTAGGTCTACAAAATTAGATGATAAAATAATTAATGAAAAAGATTTCCGTATATTTATTATGGGGGATCTAAATGATAGGTATGATGCAATAAAAGAATTTACTATATTTGGGAAAACATTAAGATATAATGGAGAATCTCCAAAATCGTGTTGTCATAATTGGGATAGTGCTTGTAGTGATACATATTATAGAGAAATAAAAGAGTTTAAAGAAGAAGAGGGTGATTTTTATTCAGAAGAACCCGACCAAAAAATAAATTATATGGATAAGAGTATAATGGGTGGTAGTGATGAAGATAATAAAAATAAATATTGTCAAATACCAAAAACAGGAAACAATCTCGATAAAGAAAAAATGAAAATGTCAATGCCAGATATTCAATCAAAAGTTGAAAATTATAGATTCAAGGGTGATAAAGTATTTGGTGAAATACCGGTACCGGATAGTGATATTAAAATGTTTATAGAAAATAAAATGTTTGAAGATAATGATGAACAAATTAAAGACGATAATAAAGATAATAAAAATAAACCCAGTACAAGAAGTGATCACGAACTTGTATTTGCCACATTTAAACTTCAAGACACATCCAAAGGCGGTAAACGTCGAAGCAAGACCCGAAAACACCACTCCAAAAAAAGTAAAAATAACCGCCGAACGCGATAAATACCCTGTAGGACCCAACACCCCCACACCCCCACACCCCCCATTGTCCTACAGGATTATTTCATCGGTTTCAAATCGACACTTCGATTCGTAATTGATAATATCTCCTTGTCGTGCGTAATTATGATAACCGTTTTGGATTTATCAATATCAGAAATCATCTTCATGATTTTCTTCCGTGTTTCGGCGTCTAAACCGGCAAGTGGTTCGTCAAACAGGACAATTTGTGAACCTGCCATCTTGAAATAACCTCTCAATAAAATAGTCACTTTCTGCATTCCCAGAGACAAATGATTACCATTTAATCCACACTCCGAATGAATCCCATTTTTAAGTCCCTTATAAATGGTTTCCAAATGATATTTCTGTATGACCGCATTGACATCTTCATCCGAAACACCCGTATTCCCGTATTTGATATTTTCCAAAACCGATGTGTCAAACATTTGTGTTCTCTGATTGATATATATGACCATCGACCGCAATATATTATTATCAATATCGCGGGTATTTACATCGTCAAACAGGATATCTCCTTCATATGAATACAGATTCAATAATAATTTCGCCATGGTCGATTTGCCAGACCCGGAACCGCCCAATATGGCGATTTTTTCACCGGGTTTGACCGTTAACGAGAAATCTCTGAAAATATATTTCGGGGGCGTTTTATCATCGGTCGGATAATGGAAGGATACGTTTTTGAATACGATACCCTGTTTGATTATAAAAGCCGATTTGACATCTTTTTTGGGATGTTCAAATGTCAATATATTTCGGAAATACTTTTCGGAATTTCTCGCCACTCCCATACGTAGAATCAAAAAGGGAATATGTGAAATCAAATTGCGCATCATCAGCATAAAATACGTCATAATAAAAATGATGGTCACAAATTGTTCTTTTGATATTTTCATTTCTTTGTAATGGGTGTATGACAAATAAATAATAATCAAAAAGAAAACCGTTAAAACCAATTGCATAAGATTAATCATATTATTGGTGATTGAAATTTCGCGTTTATAAATATTCGTATAGGTTTCTTGGTCATTCAAATAATCGGCAACTTCTTCTTTTTCGCTATTATTCAAATAAATATTAATCAAATTATTGAACTTGTTGTTTAATTTATCAATATTTTGATAATAAAATTCGTTTCGCGAATTGCTCACACTTATAATACTGGGCGTCAACCATACACAAACCATAATACATATGATGACACTCAATAAAAGCAATAGTCCTACATATAAATAAATGGATGAAATATAAAGAATAATAAGTGTCATTCCAATCAAAGAGGGGAAAATGGTGCTAAAACACGAACTGAGCGAATCAATCAAATATCCAGAAACACGACTAATACGTTCCAAATAATCCCCGATTTTGATGTCGATAATATTGTTTTTGTATTTCTCAAAAGTATTCGTCACTATTTTATTGCGTATCATTTGCGCATATTTGGGCAAGAGGATTTCTTCGATTTTGGATTTTGAATAACCACATATTAGAATGACTATCCATAAAATGACAATAACGCGAAATATGGAACTAAAATTCGTGGAAGATAAATTGATGGATATTTTGGAATAATTACGGGGGGCCAATATATTTTGAAAGAGTAGTAATATGACATTTATGACGAAATAACCGAAAATATACAACCAATATTCTTTGAAAAAATCCGAATAATAAATGTCAAACATATTTTTAATATATCTATATAATAGATAAATATATAGATATATACAAGAAAATTCATTGATAAATCAAACCATTTATCTTTTGGTATAAACAATTTGAAATGAACGGATACTTTCTTGTCTTTCTTTTTCTTGGTTTGCCTTTTCTCTTTCTTCCCTTGCTTTGAATTCTTTATATATGCGAATCATTTCTAATCGTTCTTTTTTTTCATAATCATCCATGCTATCTGACCTATCTTCTTCGTTTTCAAAACATCCGTCGAATAAACACATATTATATTATATATGTTTATATTTTTATGTATTTATGTATTTATGTAAAAACCATTGTATTCGGTTGACGATGACGTCGAAATGCTAATATCCGGTTGGCAGCGGGGGCGGGAGTGGGAGGGGGGACGGGAGTGGTGGCGATAGAGGCGGCGGCTATAATAGGAGGAGTAGGTGTCCTACAGGTTATTTCCTCGTTTGGGATAGAAATCCCTGTAGGACATTCTATAAGATTATTCTGTTGAGTCTGTTGGGTCGGTTTGTTTTGTTGGACCAATTCTTCAACTTTTGTTTGCATTGCCTGAATACGTGCGCGATGTCGTTCTTTACGAACCGCATCTATATTTGTCTGAACTTTCTGTTGCATTGCCTGAATACGCGCGCGATGTTTCTCGCGTAATTCCTCTTTGTATTTATTATATGCTTCTACACATTCAGTCATTTCGAGGGCAGTGTCATACAGGTTATTATTTTGTAATGTGTATTTTTTTACAAATTCTATCCAAGATAACATTGGCGTTTCTTGGGGGAGTATGTCATATATATTTGGTTTGGAAGATTGTATACACAAAAATATTTATATATTCTAAATTTAATAAAATATATATATATTATATGGGTAAAGAATCAAAAAACGAATTACCATTATCATCATCATCAATATCAATATCAAAAAAAACAAGAGCCCCCAGTCAAACCAGTCGTAAAGGAATACCTGGTAGGACTGGATGTAGAGATACGGATTGGAATAGTAGTTCTGTACCATATAATTATGTAATAGTCGATGATGATAATAATATGGTGTTTACAAATGGAAAACTTTTTTATTCTTCTATATTTAGAGAACCTGTAACTTTATATAATATCACTGTACCAAACGCACTACATTTACAAGTGAGTAATTTCCAATACTTTTTATTATTGAATAGTGTAAATGATACAACAATTGAATATACTAATTTTACTCATGTAAATGCTGATATTATTGATGATTATAATGATAAACGAATACAACAAATTGTAAAAGACGTTTATATATTTTATGATAATTTAGGTTTAATCAAAGATGGAATAACATATATTGTTGGGATAGATACTCCAACTGGACCTGAGTCAAATGATTTTTATAGTTGGCACGTAGATAGTTTTAATATTCTGTTTATTAAACCAGACCAAATAGAATCAGTCAACAGTCAATATACTTCATTAATATATACAGATAGTTGTATATCTACTGCAATAAATATTAATGGTCATTCATATAGCACAGTATCTTCTCAACATGATTATATATGTATTAATCAAAAATATCAACATTCTCGTCCATTATATTCTTTTCCTGTTCAAAATCAAAATAAAGATGAAAGAATATTAATAAGAATTCAATTAAGTGAATATAATGGAAATATACAATCGCAACATTCTACAATTGGTTCTATACAAAAACCAATATATACAAACGCAATACGAGAAACTATGACTATTACACAAGCAAAAGAATCATTTAAAAACGGTTTTTCACCAATTAACATAGGTGGATATCGTTCAAGAAGGTTTAAAAAATGGTCAAAGTATAAAAAATTATATAAACGTAAACAAAAAACCAAAAAAAGAATTTCTTTCTAAAACTAAATATTTTTAGGAAACGGTTTCCATTCCTCCGTATTTATATCTTTATATTCGATGACATTATTATCTAAGACCCGTATTTGAAATTGTTTATGATCATTCAACCATATTTCTTGAGGTGTGGTAGGTTCATTTTTCGAAAAATGAAGAGTATTATCAACAGTGTCTTTATAGGTGAAAAATACGAAATCAAATAGTGGAAATATAATATTATAATTTCCCTTACTTTCTCCTTTTGTTAAATGATGGATTGTATGATACCAATATAGATATTTATAAATGGATGATTTTTCATCCGGTACAAAAAATCGAATTGGGCTATACACAATGTTTTCATTGAATTTCAATTTTTGATTACATTCGACATAAACATTGTGATAATGACTATGTATCGAACTCCATATCCATATATAGATACTTATAAACAAGAATGTAATAAATAACGTACATGTTAATGAAAACGAATTTTTGAAATCGGGAAAATAGAACCAAAATAACCCCATAAAGACAAATGCAAAAATGAAAATTAGAATTACTTCATTGTCTATCAAATTGAATACCAATCCTTCTTCAATATAATTATCGTTGGGAAGTGTTTGGTCTAAAAATGTTTGTTTATGATGTAATATATGTGAATTTTCGTGTTTGATATTAAGCCAGTCCAATGTTTTTTTTAGAAAGCCATTGTAATGCATCAAATAATAATGATTTATCCATTCAAATAGTGATATAAGTATATAAAACGAAAGTATAAAAACAAAAAACATATATATAGTATTTTTCGTAGAATTTGATTTCATAATATATATATATATATATATATTATACATATATATATTATACATATATATATTATACATATATATATTATACATATATATGTTTTTTTGATTCACATCGTATATATATAATATTCTATATTCTAAAACCTCATCTCAGAGATCAATCGTCGCCATCATCGCGGTCTTCTTCATAATATGCGCCTTCTGTATATCCCTCGCCAAACATGGAGAAATCGACGTCTTCACCTTCCCCTACTTCTCCCTCGCGTTCATCCATTTCATCCAGTTGTTCCACATCCATTCCCTCCCCTCCTTCCCCGCCGCCTTCATTCCATTCCTCTGACGCACCAAAATTGGCCATTATATCCTGCTCCATTTCGGACCGTTCGCGTTCATATGTTTTCTTGTCGTATTTAAACAATCCGGTTTGTTGTCCTACATTCCATTTTCCAATACGCAAATTCTTGAGTGTATTCTCCACATTCAATTCTTCCGTCGTCATTTTCTCCAAATCCTCAATGATTTTCCGTTTCTCTTTATCTTTTGTACGTCGTGATTTCGCCATAATCTCGTCGTAATTTACATTTATGAACGTTTTATTCTCCTCTTCTATTTCGACGAATTTCACCAACATCGAACAAACCCGGCGTTCCAAATCCTGTTGGTTCCCCGTTACAATCTGGATTTCCTGTAGTCCCGCATCATACTCGAACTCGTCGTCGGTATACGCCATATCTCCCGCCGAATCTCTGACGACCGATGTCGAATATTCCACGCTTTTGTCAAACAGGGTATTATTTATATCACGACGTTTCTCTTTGTTCGTCTGCATATCGGTTTGTATCATTTGAACATCGCGGGTTGCATCTATGTATTGCACCAATGCCGAATAAAATACGTGGATATATACATAATTCATTCCACGGGAATCCAATAGACCATAGAAGGTCGATTCTCCGCGATGGATGGGTTCAATGACGGGGAAATTCTTTATAAATGTGAATAGGTCCATCAATAAATGGGATGTTTTGGACAATATGCCATTCAAAACAGTGTCTTGTTTGAAAGTGTCAAGAGGCGCGTAATATCTTTTCGTGATAATGGATAGATCATATTCGTGTGTCATTGAAAGACCCCAATGTTTATGAACGGTTGTAAATGCAATATCATTCAAAATAATATTGGGGAATACGCGGATAATGTCATACAGTGTATTTTCGATGAATTGCAATTTTTGTTTATGAGAAATCGCGGTGGTCGCCCCTGGTCCCGACCCGGACCCGGACCCCGACCCCGACCCCCCGGCCGACCATTCCTGTATTTTTTCCAAAAAGGTGTATATCCGTTGATACTTGGCATTCGTCAAATTCCCATTCTTATAAATGAACGACATGATCCGGCCGAATAATTCACTGTTGGACACTGCCAAATAATTTTTGAGACTTTCGATTTCCGGCGTATCTTCGTCGCTCATCACATTCGCCTTGTATTTATTTAAAACATTCATCATTTTATCCACAAATTCATCCGATAATATCCTGGAATGTGAATCTCTGATTGTTTGTAAAATATCTTTGGAAAATTCAACCGGAAGAACTGGATTCGTTTTTTCAATCTCCACGTGGTTCTTCCGAGAAACGAGAATCATCAACTGTTTGAGACTGTCTATCGTAAACGTGCGACCATTCTGTTTTAGAAACGCGATTTTTTCCAAAAGGGATGTATTGGGTTCGTATCCTACAGGACATTCTGGACAGAGACCCCGGAAGGCATCGGGGACGGGCAAACCACGGTCGAAATTCAAATAATGGATGAACGTTTGATACATATTTTCTTCCGTATATTCCATTGGAAGAACGGGGAAACGGATGGCCGTATTGTGCGGATGATAAAATGTATCGGGGACAATCAGAGATTTCGATGTTTTTGACAATTTGGAATATTCTCTGACCGTTTCCACAGATTCGGCTATTTTGGCATCCTCTTTAATAAAATACAATATTGGATAATACGATGCCCCCGTTTCATTACAACAGGCATTTTCCAGAAAAGACGTTTGTCCAGACGTTTTCAAAAGAGTATCTTTTCTCTGAACAATATCATTAATCATCTCAATTATACTGTAGGAAAAAGCGATGGATTTACAAGTGACCGTATCAATCAATGTGCGTTGGGCGTGATTGCTATTTCGAATGGACGCGTTGATTTCGTCGGCAAACCCGTTGGCGAGATGTCTTACAGTGGATTTGATTGTGAACGGAACCACGGGTGGTAAGAAATCCGTCCATTTTTTGATACTGTGTTCGATGGGGACAAACATCTCGGGATGGAGTTCGAGATACTGGCGTTTGCGGTCAAACAGGTCTTGTATTTCGGTGTGTCCCACAATATATTTATCGACGATTGGCCGGATATGTGCCAACAACAAATCCGCATTGAGTTTCTGTATGGATTCCCAAACTGCAATCGAACTTTTCAACCGGTTCAAAACACAGACCACGTATTTCAATCCAGTGATATCTTGGACACCCTCAAAGGGATATCCCGTAAATGATTGAAAACATCCGGGGAATGTTTTGGAGGAACGGAGACTCGGCGTCATTCCTTGTATGGACACTAACGTAATCGCCGCCACAATCAAAATGATATTTTCGCCGCGGTACTTTGCATATGTCGGCATCTTCTTGTTTTTCTTCGTAAATAACTCTTTTGCAGCGGCCGTGTATTTTTCCTCGGACATGATTTGTTTTTTCGTAATTTCCAGCGAAATCCGGAGAACAAAATCCTCGATTTCGGCGATGGCCGTCAATGGAATATCGAGGTTTTTGACAATCGCCGAAAATACACTATAAATCGTTTCCGTCATTTCATTCTCGAAAATACGTATGGAAGTTTTAGGACGAATAACACCCGCATTTGTCTGTGTAGTTCCAATGAATTCGCCCAATGTTTCGGTTTCTGTGTCAAACAGGGCATTTTCACCGACGTAGTCGATTTTGCGGATGACGGCGCCGCTATGTCGGTCGACAATCGAATCTCCGTCGTCACTCAATACGCCGTACTGTTTGACCAATTCACGTTGCAATTCCACGTAATTTCCGCCAATCACGAATTCTCGTGCGAGGTCAAACAGGACCATTGGAACCAATTTGGTATTGGTATCCAGACAATATTTCCATCGTTCGGATTCGTCCAATTCGGCGGGCATTGGGTCACGGCAAAACCGTTCGACGAACCGGACAATATCCACCTGTTTTTTCACGAAATCGTCTTGTCCCTGGATCAAATCAAACAGACCTTTATGAGGAGACACGACCAAATCTTCGACCACGATTTGCCGGCCCATTTCAAACGCAATATTATTGTATCGCTGTTCCGCAATTTCGCGCAAGATTCGCCGTTTGTTCGCCGATTTTACACGGCGAATCAAGGTGGTTTCGAGCGTTTTCTGTAATTCGTCGATGGAAACCGTATATCGCCGGTCGAATTCGGCCACGCTCTTTTTCTTTGCGAGTTCGCGCATACGTGCACCGGCATCCTCCACATTTTCGCAAGTCTTGCGTTTCTGATTCGACATACAATCCTGTTTCATATTACAAAAGAAATCGGCAGTGTCCAACAGGGATTCTTCGGTAATGTCGGGTTCCAAAATCCAATTGTTTTTTCGGCGAACATAATATTGGTATTTGACACGGACATCCCCTTCACGTTCAATTTCATCGCGGGTCTTTTTGTCGAGCCGTTCTTCCTCGATATTCGCGGGCAATTTCGGCCGGAGTTCCAAAATGGCATATTCTCCGTCTTGGACACGGTGTTTGCCCTCGATGAGATTCTGCGCCATTTCACCCGCCATATTTGCCGGACATTCGTGTTTGAATTTCAGAGATTCTTCTAAAAAAGCCACGAAATCTTCCGGTGACAATTTCTTCTGTTCCGACCTATATTTTTGTAGAATATCATAGGGTATTTCGTCATATTCGGCGTCATAAAATACGTCCTCTTTTTGATTATCACTCTGGAGTTCCCGGATAGACGTGTATTTTTTCGCAACATAGCGTCGTGCACAATCTTTCGGACGGATCTTCTCATTTTCCGCCATATCGGGTTGATTCCCCGCCTTTGCAATATGGGTAACGGCCATTAATGCATCGGGGGTCATCAGAGAAATCATCATGGTCGAAAGGAGATTCACATACACATCAGCATAATCCGCCAAGAGAATTTCCTGTAGGATTTCCGAATTGAAAAGTGTCGAATTGATTTGGGAGGGTTCTATCTTGTAAGTTTTAATAAAATAATCATACACATCCTTTTTCTCTGAAAAAACAGATAATATTTTGGGCAATTTCAGAGATTCGCGAGATGTATGATTCGCCAATTTTCGGTATTCGCGTTCGTGTTCATAATAATCCTTTTTGACCGTTTTGATATGTTCTTTCAAGAAATACCGAATATCATTGAATTGTTTATATGAAATATCTCTGAAAAAGACCCCGAAAATATCCAACTGTTTGACAAATGAATAAAGAGATATATTGTGTTTCAAATAGGGTTGCATTGCACGTATCAGTGTTCGCGTACGCGGCAAAATGACTTTCAAGAAATCGTGGAATGTCTGTTCCGTATAATGGATATCATCGCTCAGAGAATATTCTTTGAAAGTATTGAGCCAAGTCGAGGCATATTCGTTTTTGGATGTCATATAGGCGGCCTTGTCTTTCTCTTTGCCTTTGGCATCGGCTTGGGTCGTGGTCGTGGTGGTTGCTGGGGGTTCAAACCGGAAAATGGTTTCCATCAAGGCATCCATATCTTCACGGAGATTATCCACAATCACATGGTCAAACTGGGCTTTCGGTAACAATTGCGAATACATGACCATACCACCCGAAGATGCCTGATGCAAATTACATCGTTTCAACAACATGGTTTGCGGGGTTTGAATGGAAGTATACTGTATGACAGGTCGGGGATACATTACAAATGATTTGATGGCAATTGGGTCAGAGGGGGTCATTTGGTCTCTCATATAGGATTTTCGGCCCGTTTGACTAATGGTCTGTTTGATATTCGGCATTCCCAAATTGTATCTCTGAATCACATATTTTGCAGAAGAAATACTACTCTCATTATAGCCCCATGAAGAAGATTTGAATCCAGGTTCGTTTTCCAAAATGGCCTCAATATTCGATTGAACGGGTGCATTTATGAGAACATTTTGTAATCGTCGGGGTGTCTCAAAGGGTGTCATAAACGGATTGATTTGGCGATGCATATTTTCGTATTTCAATTCTTCGGGTTTTGACGAATTCTTGTAATACGCCGTATCCTGAATGGCGATTTGTTCTTTGACATCTTCTGCGATTTCGTATAATTGAACGTCGGTTTCATCTGCATATCCATCCATATCATAGAATTTTTTGGAGGCGGTTGCAACCGGGGAAATCCATTTGGGGATACTCCGAAGATTCTCTATGCCGTCCAACAGGGGTTTATGGAATGACGGGATGGAACGGTAGTCGCGAATATCGCCGTTTTTGTCAAACAGTGAATATTGTTCACGTAGTTGTTTGAACCGTTCGATTTTATTATGAACCGCGGATTGGACTTGATATGTTCGTTCTTGGTTGGGTATTTTCGCGAGAAGTCCATCTGTCAGAGAATTGATTTGTATTTCCAAACCATATCTCTGATGTTCTTCGGGGATTTCGACTAAATGTTCAATGATTTCGACTTCTCCGAAAATGACGGGTGGATGTTCGGTGTATAATCGATGTAGGTTTTTGCGGATATTTTCGTCTGGCTGGGCGTCTTCAGGGATATACACGGTGGATTCGCCGTCTTGGGAAAACTCGATAGATGCCTTGTCGGATTCGGCGTTTTCCAATGTCTTTTCGAGGTCGTCTTCGTCTTGTCCTTGGAGGGATTTGATGGAGGCGAGACCTTTCAGAGCCGACGGTTTCTTGCGAATGACGATTTGCCGGATGGGAATGTCTTCGGGAATCCCCTTGTATTCGAAATCAATATATAGGACTTCTAAATCGGGGAAAGTGGTGATTTCAATCTGGTCTTCATCCAAATTCGTGATTTCGCCGGTAATAGTTGCGGGAATTTCTCCGCCGAAATGAATATCCACCCAGGTTTTGGGGAGGAGTCCGTTTTGACGGGCAAATCCGGGTTCATTACTGCGACTTAATATGCGAATCTGTTGGATGGATTCATCGGTGAATTTATGATTGGAATCGGATACATATAGAGTGTGTGGTTTGGCGTCGGAAACGTTGATGAGATTGACTTTCGAATGATCGATATAGGAAATGAAATAGGTCTTTTGGTCCACGTCTTGATTCCCCGGGGCGTGAATCTCAATAATATCTCCTAAACGGAGTTCTATTTTTCGTCGAGATTTCAGAGGGGGGGTTTGATGTTCTTGTGGGTCCGTTTTCTCTGTTTCCTCCGGTTCGGGTTCATCTATTTCATCTATTTGTTGTTCTGGCTCTTTCTCGTCTTCTTTCTCTGACATTAATTTATATTATTATATTATACAAATACAAAAACGCTCTAAATGATTGTCCTACAGGTTTATATCATGTTGTTTTTCGGGGACCCCCCATAAAAATCCACTGTAGGACAAACCGACGTCCCGACGCCCACCCTGGCGACCCATTCGGGATGTGGGAGAGGGGGGGATGTGGGATGGGAGAGGGGGGTCTGTGGATTTTATGATAAAAATAAACAATATAAAGATTGTAATGTATATATATTAGTTCGTCTTATAAACAATGTGTGACCAATCCAATACTATACTTGTCGTCGATACGGATGACTATGATAAAACACGTATTATCAAGAAAACCTATGTTTCCAAAACCACGGGAACAAAAGGTCTTGAATACGAAGTATTGAATTTAATAAATCCGAATCCTAAAACCGTGGATGCAGACTCTGTCGAAATGTCCTACAGTGGTATTGAGCAGTACCGTTCGGTCATTTGTCGTAATGGTCGTATTTTGTCAATGGGTGTTCCCAAAGGCCTCGAATTTGCGGATTTTAAACAGAAATATCCTGTAGGACTCGAAGGGGGGGAAGGGGGGGAAGGGAAGGATGGGTTGTATGTCTCACAGGTAATTGAAGGAACAATGATAAATCTGTTTTTTGACCATGAAACCGAATTGTGGGAGATTGCGACGAAAGGTGCAGTAGGAGGAAACTACTGGTTTTTGAGAACACAATATCCATCCATTGGAATGAGCAGTGCCCAATTGACTTTCCGGCAAATGTTTTTGGAGGCGTGTGGTGTTCCGTGTATGACTACAGTGGGAGTTGGAGAAGGAGTGGAAGTGAGGGTGGGAGAAGGAGTGAGGGTGGGAGAGCAAGTAGAAACGAATTTGAATGAAATACCCTTTTTGACACAATTCGATAAAGATCTGGTCTATAGTTTTGTCCTACAGCATCCCTTGAATCATATTATTGGATGGGTCAATGCACCGGCATTGTATTTAGTAAGCGTTTATCGCAAATTGGAGTGTGGTCGTGCGATCGAATACATTTCTCCAACTGTGTATGAATCTTGGGGAGTATTTTCGGAATCACCGGTCCGTTTTCCTAAACGTTTCGAATTTTGTGGATACGACGAGTTGTATGGATGGGTGGCGGGGGCGGGTGGTTGTCCTACAGGTGATTATACGTTTGCGGGAGTAATGGTAACCAATATTGCGACTGGCGAACGTTGTCGTGTGGACAATCCGGGATATTTGGAGGCACTCCGAGTGCGCGGCAATCATCCCAATCTGCAATATCACTATTTGACACTGTTGAGGAATGGCGCGGATTATGTGAACCAGTTCCTCTCATATTTCCCGTGGTATCAATACATTTTTGATGCGTTTTATATGCAGTTTGCGGAATTTGTTCGGTGTGTTCATCAATCATATGTGGATCGGTATGTCCGGAAAACAGTGGCGGAAGGGTGTGTTCCTAAAAAATACATGCCGCATATTTGGCGGTTGCATCACCAGATATATTTGCCGAGTTTGGCGATAGGGGAGGGAGGAGGTGGTGGTGGTGTCTCAAAGGTGATTGTGAAACGGAATGTGGTGGAGACATATGTGTTGGGACTGGAGGTCAAAGAGGTGATTCATTATTTGAAAATGTAAAGGTAGGAGATGTGGGTGTGTGGGTGTGTTTGAAAAATATTATGTATATAATAATATTTTTTTCCTAAATGATGTGAAATTTTATACGTTTGTGCCGATTGAATCTGTAGGACTGGGAGTAGGAGTAGGAGTAGGGGGTGTAGGTGATGGATTTATCCAGCCTGGAATTTTTTCGATAATCAGATTAATAATATACTGGTCATCGCCGCCCCAACCAGAATATTCGGTTCCTTCTAATTTGTAGAATACACGTTTTTGCAAAGTGTTATTATCGTCCATCAAACTAACATACAAATCGGCACTTTTAAAAAGGTCGACTCTTGTAACTTCATAACAAAAAGAAGTAATATTGTAATAAACGGTCATGACAACGGGAGTAGGTAAAACAGCAGACATTCTATATAATAGTATTATATATAAATTATAATTATAAAAACGAATGTATTTGTTTGATAATATGTATTATAGTGGAGAATATAACAATTCACCAGTTGTAGGATTATAATATAATGCTTTAAAACCAGTAGGTACAGGAGCAATATTTCCTCGTATAGGAGCAATATAACAACCTACTTGTGATGGATTGAGTGCAAAACCAGTTGCATTAATACAAATAGAATTTCCTACTTGACTCTCATAACCTGCAAAAGAACCAATGGCAATCGAGTTTCCACCTTGACTACTTGTATTCCCATAACCTGCATATGTACCAATGGCAATCGCATTACCAAGTTGGGGCTTTGTATTTCCAGAATTTCCAACACCTGCATTCGCACCAATGGCAATTGCACCCCTACGTTGATAATAAACTCCAGCTGCTGAACCTATTGCAATTGCATCTACACCTTGACCGTTACCACCTGCATTAATGCCAAATGCACAAGAAGTTGCACCTTGATTTGTATTGCCTGCATTTTGACCAACTGCAGTTGCACTTGCTGCTTGATTTGAATTACCAGCATAATAACCAATAGCAACTGCTTGTGCTCCTTGAGACGTAGTACCTGCAGAATTACCAACAGCAACTGCACTTGTTCCTTGTGTAGTTTGACCTGCACCCAAACCAACGGCAACCGCATTTGTTCCTTGAGTTGTTTGACCTGCAGCCCAAGCAATTGCAACTGCATATGCGCCTTGAGTTGTTTGACCCGCTCCATAACCAACCGCAATAGCACCAAGTTGTTGATTATTTTGACCAGATTCTCTTCCGACCGCAACACAATTCTCTTTTTGTCTTATTTGACCCGCAGCATAACCAACCGCAACCGAATAATCAGATTGACCAGTTTGTCCAGCGTAAGAACCAACTGAAACTGCACCACCAACCGAAGTTCCTTGATAACTTATTCCAGCTTCTCTTCCAATTGCAACACAATTATCTTTTTGGTAAAATTCACCAGCCGAATTACCAACTGCAACTGCATAAGTACCTTGATTTGTTCGAGCCGCACCCGGACCGATTGCAGTTGAAGCCGTTCCCTGATTATTTCGAGCAGCTGTATAACCAACTGCAACCGAAAACCCTGCTTGATTATTTTGAGCACACTCTGTACCGACTGCAGTCGAATAACCACCTTGTTGAATTTGACCTGCAACATAACCAATCGCAACCGTGTGTTCTTTTTGACCAGTTAAACCAGCCTGATTACCAATCGCAAGTGCATTATAGGATTGAGCATATCGACCTGCCTGATTACCAATTGCAACTGAACTATTACCTTGACAATTTGATGCATCTACACCTTGACCTGCAGCAAAACCAATCGCAACTGATTCTGTTCCTTGATAATTTTGACCTGCGTATGGTCCTACGGCAACTGAACTTGTTCCTTGATTTGTTTGACCTGCAACCACACCGAGAGCAACTGCACTTGCTCCTTGAGATGATTTTCCAGTATTATCACCGATAGCAACTGCACTTACTCCTTGACTTGTTTGACCAGATACATTACCAATCGCAACTGCATTTTGACCTTGAATGTCTGCTCCTGTACTACCTTTACCTGCCGATTGTCCAATGGCAATTGCGCCCAAATTTTGACTATTTTGACCAGCTTGATAACCAATTGCAACACACATTGTTTTTTGATAATTTTGACCAGCTTGATAACCAATTGCAACCGCATTTGTTGTTTGACTTGTTTGACCACAACCAGAACCAACGGCAACAGAATTTACTCCTTGACTGCCTGCACCTGCAGCAGTACCAACCGCAACTGCATATTGACCTTGACTTGTTTGACCTGCAGCTTGACCAACTGCAACCGCACTTGTTCCTTGTGTAGTTTGACCTGCATTTAGACCAACGGCAACCGTTTGTATTCCTTGATTTGAATTGCCTGCGCTATCACCGATTGCAACTGCACTTTGTCCTTGACTTATTTTACCTGAATTAACACCAACTGCAACCGCGTATTGTGATTGATTATTATAACCAGCTGCATAACCAACTGCAACCGCAGATGATTTTTGTTGATTACTTCCAGACTCTCTTCCTATTGCAACTGCATATTCTGTTTGACCAGTAAAACCTGCATATAAACCGACTGCAATTGAACTTTGTCCTTGTGATGTTTGACCTGCAGCATTGCCAATGGCAACTGCATTACCACCTTGTGATGTTTGACCAGGAGCATTGCCAATGGCAACTGCATTTGTTCCTTGAGTTGTTTGACCTGCAGCATTACCAAGGGCAACTGCATTGCCACCTTGACTTGAATTACCCGCATTTACACCAACTGCAACTGCATTACCTAATTGATTTGAATTGCCTGCAGAATTACCAATAGCAACTGCATTGCCACCTTGAGTGTTATATCCTGCTCTATTTCCAACTGCTACGGTAGACGAACCTTGAAGATAATTACCTGCCAATGTTCCAATGCATACAGCATTATCACCTTGAGTTGTTTGACCAGCAGCATAACCAACCGCAACTGAATATCCACCACCTGGACCGCCTTGATTGGTTAGACCTGCACTATCTCCAATTGCAACACATCTTACTAATTGTCTTGAATAACCGGCTAAATAACCAACTGCAACACTACTATTTGCTTGTCCAGTAAAACCGGCTGAAGCGCCAATAGCAACTGCTTCTGTTCCTTGTCCAGTAAAACCGGCCGAAGTACCAACCGCAACCGAATTTGTTCCTTGACTTGAATAACCGGCCGAACTACCAACTGCAACCGAATTTATTCCTTGACCAGTATAACCGGCCCTAACACCAACTGCAGTTGATCCTTCAGCTTGCCAATTAAAACCAGTCTGAAAACCAATTGCAACTGTATTTCCACGTTGATTACTACCACCAGCAGATGTGCCGATTGCAACTGCATTAATTGTTTGATTGGTTTGACCTGCAGCATAACCAACCGCAACTGCTTGTGTTCCTTGTGATGTTTGACCAGCTCCATTTCCAACTGCAACTGCATTACTTAATTGACTTGAATAACCTGCCACATAACCAACTGCAACTGCGTATGTTCCTTGTGATGTTTGACCTGCTCCAGCTCCAACTGCAGTTGCATAAGCTGCTTGATTTAAAGTACCAGCATTATAACCAACTGCAGTTGCTTCTGTTCCTTGAGTGTTATATCCTGTCAGAAAACCAACTGCAGTTGTTCTTAATCCTTGACTTATTTGACCTGCTCCAGCTCCAACTGCAACTGCATTGCCACCTTGACTTGAATTGCCTGCGTTTAAACCAACCGCAACTGCTTGTGTTCCTTGTGATGTTTGACCTGCTCCAACTCCAACTGCAACAGAATTACCTATATTATTACATATTACAGCTTTACATGATATACTACCATTTGCAGTTACATTTCCACTTACCTGAAGATCATTTGATATTTCAACATTATCCCAAAAATAATGCGTTCCAGTATTAGGTATTTCATATTGAACGAAATTAGAAGTTGATGCATTTCCTACATCTGCTCTATAACCTGATTTAATTGATAAAATCCCTATACCTACATTCCCATTTATATATGTTGCCCCATCCACATATAACTTATATGAAGAATTCGATAAACCTTGTCCTCCAATATAAACTCCAGTTAAACTTAAATTTATATAAGCAGTAGTACCATATATGCCAATACCACCAATATTTGTGTTTCCATTATAATACATGACTGCATTTGTAGTTAATGAATTTCCAAGGAAAATACTCATTTTTTGGTTATTTGTTCCTGCGATTCCTTTAAAAAAGGCAACCGGATTTTGGTCTATGTTCGAGTTTGCAACTTGGAATGTTCCATTCACATCCAACAAATATGCAGGTGTACTGGTCCCTATACCAACATTCCCATTATTCAAAAGACGCATCCTTTCCGTTCCTGCAGTCAAAAGTCGAATATTTCCCGACTGTGTTCCCAATTCAAAATTAGTACCACTATTGGAAGAAAGACCAATATTTCCCGTGAAATTACTATTTGTAAAATCAATTCTCGGGTTATTTGTAGCTGTATTTGGATTGACGACAATATTACTCATGGTTTAAAATAATTATATATAATAATTATTTTTATATTTCAACCCTTCTAACGATTTGATTTGATTTTGACCAAACATCTCAAACACATCTCCACCTCAACTACTATATCCTTTCGCCAACATGGATAATTTCTGAATATAATCCAGCGAATGTTTCCGATTCACTTCCGTCATATTCCGGATTGGTTCGCGTATCTTGTCGATGGTTTTCATAACATCACCCGCATTCGACAATAGATTCAAATCCGAACTATAATCTTTATCTATGAAAAAGTCTAAATTTCCCGCTGCAATAAGTTTGGCATATGGGACACACACATATGTATACCAAACTTTGATAATAATGGTCGGATTTCCTTTCCTAAATAGTTCAAATGCGGTTTTCGCCGCCTTAATATCGCCATCATCTTGGACAATGGAAATGATATCATCTAAAAACTCGAAGAAAAGAGTATTAAATGCTTTTAAAAGAGTCGATTTATCCGCCATTATGTATGTATGAATATATTGAAAATAATATATTCATATATTTAAGTCGTTTTGTCCTAAAGGTTTATTTTCGATGGTTGGTCGGGGGGGGCGGGGTGGGAAAAATTTTTTTTTGGTATTCCCCGTTCAAGACAATCTCGGATTATATTGGTTCGGCGCGGCTTGTTGTTTAATTTCTTCATTGCGTTTCTGTTGCAAAACGTCAATGGTCGTTCCTTCCGTCAATTTATCCGGGCGATACGTATCCGGCGGTGTCTGAATCATCAACACGTCCTGACTCGCCGGGACATAATTATACAATGGCCGATTGCCCCCCCGACCTTTGGCACTCAAATCGTCCGATGACATATTATACAAGGTATACTGTTCCGACATGATATTCGACGATGCCGTTCCACCGATTCCCAACACGAATCCAGATGGTTCGCCGCCACCCTCCGCCGTCGCCGTTTGATGTCCCTGTGAAACCAACGGTTGATAATATTTCACAATTTCATCGCCGAAAATGGCATTGTAATTTCGATTCACAAGCAACAATGCGGGAACACTATGCACATTCGGCGGTATGGGGACCATCTTGCCCGATTCCAAAATAATCACTGTTTGACCAGTAGAGGAATCCCGCGTCCGTTTGTCGATACAAATACAATTGATTTTTTCGCCTAAACCTTCTTTTGCGACAAACTGAATCACCTTTTTGGAATGCGCGCAATAATTACTGTAATACAAAATATCCATAATGTTTCAGAGAAAGACAATTTACATTATGCGTAAAAAAGGATAATTTGTACAAAACGCATAATACCTCCGGACGCCCCCATCCCACACCACACCACCCAACCAAAGACCCAAGATTTGTCCTACAGAATAATACTGTGGGACAAATGACACAAGACCCTCCCCACCCCACCCCACGCCCTAAATCGAATTATTACACATAGTATACAACAATCGATTCTGGAAATAAAAAAAGAAAAATATAGACGAACCCATTATCAAAGAGATGTAATATTTGAATCCCTTTACTGGTTTCGTAAATCCAATATATAATCCAACTATCAAAAATGCTGCAAAATACACGAATCCAACCACCGACAAAATGTAAAACCAAATACAGTATTTATGACTAATCGGTCCAAAAAGATAATCAAGGTCTCCCATTACCAAATTATATATTGGACACATATAAAAATACAATGCTAAAACTAAAAATATAAATGGATAATATAAACATATATCACAATCAAACCATGAATATTGGAATAGATAACCCCACCATTTGGAAGATTATAAATACATATTTCAGAGATAATCCGAAAATTTTAGCCAAACATCATATCGATTCATACAATGACTTTTTCAAAAACGGGATTTTCCAGATATTCCGCGATCTAAACCCAATACGAATCACCGCGAAATATGATAAAAAAACGGACGAATTCAAATCGGAATGTCTCTTGTATTTGGGCGGACGCGACGGTACTCGTGTGTATTTTGGAAAACCGGTCATATATGACGATAATCGCTCTCACTATATGTTTCCCAATGAAGCCCGTCTTCGTAATATGACGTATGGTATGACCATTCATTATGACGTTGAAGTGGAAATCATTGATACCTTAGAGGCGGGCGAAGCACCACGTGTGGTTGGATTGGAGAAAATCGAGGAGAAACCTGACGACGAGGTGGAATCGGACGACGACGACGACAACGAGGAAGGTATGGAGGGCGGGGCAGGAGGAGGGGCAGGAGGAGGGGCGGGCGGGGATGTCCTACAGGATAATTCGAAGGTAGGGGTAGGGGTAGGGGTAGGGGGCGCAGGCCCAGGGGAATCACGTGTGAAACCGCCTCCCAAAACGACCAAGGGGAAACGAACGTCCACGAAAGCCCGTGGTCGTGGTGCGAATTTGACGCCCGCAGAAACGTCTTTTCTACGCGAATTGACCGAAAAATCTCTGATTCAACCCAATGTTCAGAAGCGTGTCATCGAATTGACCAAAATATATTTAGGAAAATTCCCCATCATGTTGCAATCCGACTTTTGTATTTTGAATGGGTTAGCCCCCGAAACGCTTCATATAATGGGCGAATGTCGCAATGATATCGGCGGATATTTCATTATTGACGGAAAAGAGAAAGTGATTATCCCACAGGAAAATTTCGGCAACAATATGATGTATATCCGTAAATCGTCGGATGATAAATATCTGTGGTCCGCGGAAATCCGGTCCGTCTCTGAAAACATTTCGAAACCGGTCCGAACACTCTCGGTCAAATTGGTCGCGCCTTCTTCCAAATACAAATTTATGAACATTGTCGTCTCTATCCCCAACGTTCGAAAACCGATTCCGCTATTTATCGTATTTCGCGCATTAGGCATCATCTCTGACAAGTCCATCATAAAAATGTGTTTATTAGATTTGGAAAAATACAAATCCATGTTGCCACTCTTTGTACCATCCGTGTATGACGCGGGGTCAATCATGACCCAATCTCTGGCTCTGAAATATATCGCCACATTTACGAAATGGAAGACCGTCACATACACATTGGAAATCCTCGCCGATTATTTCCTACCCCATATCGGCGAAACCAATTTCTTGGAAAAGGGTTATTATTTAGGACACATGGCATTCCGGATGTTGCTGGTTCATATGGGAATCGAAGAACCGACGAAGCGCGATAATTTCCAATACAAGCGTATTGAGACCGACGGTGTATTATTATCGGGATTGTTCCGCGAATATTTCAAAATCCAACACCGGAAAATCCAATTGGGATTTGAACAGATATTGTATTACAATCAATCCATGTACGAAGATAATCTGTTTGACCTCATAAATGCCAATTTCAAGGAAGTGTTCAGAGAACGATCCGTAAACGACGGATTTCGTCGTGCTTTCAAGGGAAATTGGGGTGCGGCGGAACATACACGTCGTATAGGTGTCGTCCAAGATTTGAATCGTCTGTCTTTTAATTCGGCAATGAACAATTTGCGAAAGACGGTGCTTTCGATGGATTCCGATTTGAAAGTGGTGGAGCCGCGTTTATTGAACAATTCGCAATGGGGGTTTTTCGATCCGATAGATACTCCCGATGGCGGTAATATTGGTATGCACAAACACCTGTCGATTTCCACCTATATTACCAAAGGATATCCTCGCGAGGGATTAGTGGAATGGTGCCGTCAGAAAATATCAATGAAACCCCTGTGTGACTGCACACCGGATGCTTTGGCGGGTCTTACACGGGTATTTGTGAATGGTGCTTTGGTAGGTGCATTATCGAACCCGGTGGAATCCATTGCGAAAATCAAATTGTATCGTCGGAATGCGTTATTGCCGATTCATACCAGTGTATCATTTGATAAAAAATACAACGTCATAAATATGTTTACGGATGCGGGGCGAGTAACCCGTCCCATTTTCTACAAGAACGATGCATTGGGGAAATTCGGGTTCCAAGAGAAACGCCTGTTGGACATTTTGAAATCGGGGAATTTCACGTGGGAACAATTAATTACGGGATTCAACGAGAAATCGTCAGAGGCGCGATTTCATCGCGATGCGGGTCTTATATATGAATTGTCGGAATTGTACCAGATTCCGGAAGGTGGGGGGTCGAATCCGGCACAATATGACCGGTTTCTCGAAGATTCCGCCGTATTGGACTATATTGACCCCAATGAAACCGAGGATACACTCATTGCATTGAACACCGATGAATTGTCGGGAATGGGCGGTTTGAATGTGGGAAAGATTTCGTCCGACAAATATACCCATTTGGAAATACACGAATCTTTCATGTTTGGAATGATGTGCAATTTAATCACTTTCCCCGAAAACAATCCGGCAACACGTAATAATTTCTCCTGTGGTCAGAGCAAACAGGCGATTTCAATGTATCACACGAATTTCCACGTAAGAATGGACAAGATGTCGGTCATCCTGAATTATGGTCAAACACCATTGGCCAAGACCCGATATTACGAACATATTTGCAACAACGAAAATCCATATGGCGAGAATGCGATTGTGGCCATTATGATATTCACGGGTTATAATGTGGAAGACGCGGTATTAATCAACGAGGGGGCATTACGTCGCGGGCTGTTTCGAACCACGTATTATACCACCTATGAGGCGCACGAAGAAAAATCGATGGTGGGGGGAGTGTCCAACAGTGAAATTCTGTTTACCAATATCGAACGCGATGATATGGTGGTGGATACCAAACCGGGAATCGACTACAGCCATTTGGATACATATGGAATCATACGTGAAAACACGGAAGTGAATGACAAGATGGCCATTATTGGATTATCCGAGGCATCCACCGGCGCAAACAAACGCCGCGATGTATCGAAAGTGCCGAAAAAAGGGCAATTAGGAACGGTCGACAAAACATTTATAACGGAGGGCGAACAAGGTCAGAGAATCGCCAAAGTCCGGATTCGCGAGGAACGTATTCCCAATTTGGGCGACAAGATGGCATCGAGGAATGGTCAAAAAGGTACTGTTGGACTCATCATTCCCGAAGCCAATATGCCATTTACTGCCGACGGAATACGTCCCGATATTATCGTGAATCCCCACGCCATACCTACACGTATGACCATTGGTCAATTGGTCGAATGTATCACGGGTAAAACGGCGGCATTATACGGCGGATTCGCCGATTGCACGGCCTTCAATAATCGCGGGTCCAAAATCGGCGTATTCGGGGAAATGTTGGTGGGCGAAGGGTTCCATTCCAGTGGGAATGAAGTCCTATATGATGGTATGACGGGTAAACAGATTGAGGCGGAGATATTCATGGGTCCTACATATTATATGCGATTGAAGCATATGGTGAAAGACAAGGTCAATTTCCGTGCACTGGGTCCCCGAACGGCCTTAACACGACAGCCTGTAGGAGGCAGAGCGAATGACGGTGGATTGCGTATTGGTGAAATGGAGCGTGATGGTGTATTGGCACACGGGATGTCGGATTTCTTGCGCGAATCCATGATGGAACGGGGGGATAAATATTATATGGCGGTGTGTAATCAATCGGGGTTGGTGGCGATATATAATCCATCCAAGAATCTCTTCATGTCGCCGGCAATTGACGGTCCGATCCAATACGTAGGTTCGGTGGATGGTCAAGATACGCATATTTCGCACGTGACACAATTCGGCCGGAGTTTCAGTGTTATTTGTATTCCATATTCTCTGAAATTACTTGTGCAGGAACTACAGACGATTAATATACAGATGCGTGTAATAACGGAGGATAATATTGACCAGATGTCCAATATGATGTATTCGGATAATATCACGAAATTGACACAAATCTCTGATATGACTCCTGAAAAAATCATACAAATGATTCATAAAGAATATACACATACAAATCATTTCAAGGAACCTCCCAAATCGGATTCGGAATTGTCATCAAAGGAAATCCAACAGAATATTTCAGAGAATATAGATTCGCCACTATTTCAACCCGCCTCTCCTGTGTATCAACCTGACAATTATAGTCCACCATATCAGTCAATGACTGATTCTCCCGCATATGCTTCTCCAGGATATGCATCTCCAGGATATGCTTCTCCAGGATATGCATCTCCCGCATATGCTCAAGAATCGAATTCTCTGAACAGTGATGAAACAAATTCCGAATTTTCAAATGTAAAAGTATCGGAATACAAAGTCCGTATAAAACCTTCTATAAAAC
>Ga0209088_10000622_pt1 | contig 24592 bp, 21 predicted proteins | sample S_140625_EF_Meta_FD_187324 | JGI IMG/M metagenome (GOLD analysis project Ga0209088, IMG submission 187324) | Freshwater microbial communities from Lake Simoncouche, Canada to study carbon cycling - S_140625_EF_MetaG (SPAdes) (version 2) | ecosystem: Environmental > Aquatic > Freshwater > Lake ... | reverse complement strand
ACCGGACGACGCGCCGGACGACGCGCCGCCCGATGCACCGCTGGATGCACTGCCGGGCATGGGATTGTCGCCGTTCGAGCGCGTCACGGTGCGCGTGACGGTGGTGCGGCGCTTGCCGTCCTTGACCTCGACCACCGTCTCGACGGTGGTGGTCTCGGTGGTCGCCACGCCGTTGATGGTGGTTGACTTGCTGTCGGTGCTGGTCGTCGTGGTCGTCGAGGTCCGCTTCTCGGAGGTGGGTTCTTCCGTGACCTCGACGGTTCGTTCCGGGGCAGTGACCGTCACCGACTTCGCGGGCGCCGCACCCTTGCCATTGCCGGAGTCGTCCGCCGGGCCAGCCACCATGGGCTGGTTGGCGGCGCGCGGCGCAGCCGTCGCGCCCTTTGCCTTGGCAACCGCGGCATCCAGATTGGCATCCGGCGAGCCGATGTATGCGATCTTGCCGTCCATACCCACCACGAAGGCGGTGGGAATGCTGTTGCGGCGCGCAGCCTGCATCCACTCGCGGGCCATGGTGCCGTCGCCGTCGAACGCGATGGTGTAGTCCGCGCGCTCCGGCTTGGCGGCGATGAAGTCGCGCACCTTCTGTTCCTTGGCCTTCACGTCGTCGCCGCGCTCGAAGCCGGCGACGCCGATCACCATCACGTCGGGATTCGACTTCTGCAGCTGCGTGAGGTGCGGCATGCTGCCGACGCACGGTCCGCACCAGGTTGCCCAGAACTCGACCACGTGCACCTTGCCCGGTGCAAGAGCCTTGACCTCCGCGCCCTTGATGGAGGCATCGGCCGTGAAGGTCGGCGCGGGCATGCCGGGGACCAGGACATCACCAAGGACGACGCACGAGAGCAGGGCGGGAATCAGCATGAAATCAGCCTACCCGTGCCGCGCCGCATCCACGAGCCGCCGGATCACGCCGAGGCCCATCACCGGGTCGGCGGTCCGCTCCGGATGCCACTGCACGCCCACGTAGAAGGGCCGCGCAGGGTCGGAAATGGCCTCGATGACGCCATCGTCGGAACGGCCGATCACGCGGAAATCGGCCCCGGAACCGAGCGCCTGGTGGTGGAAGCTGGCCACCAGCCCGTTGCCGAGCTCGCTTTCCACCGGATGCTTGCTGTCGTTGCGGTGCCGGTCGGCGTCGGGCAGCGTGTCGCCGAGGTGCTGGATGAGCTCCGCACCGCGATGCACCCCCATCAGCTGCATCCCCAGGCAGATGCCGAGCACCGGCATCGCCGGCGCGGCATCCAGCGCGCGCAGGAGGGCAAACTCCGCCTCCTGCCGCGCGGCGTCCATCACCTGCGCCTGTGGGTGGAGCGGAATGCCGAAGGGCCGCGTGTCGACGTCGTCGCCCCCGATGATGACCACCCCCCGGAGCACGGGCAGCAATTCCGCGCGCACACCGGCATCCGCCGGAAGGATCACCGGGATGCCGCCCGCCTGCAGCACCGCATCCACGTAGGTGGAACGGACCTGGTGGCGCGGACGCCCCCGGTCGTCGCGGGCGATGTCGGCGGTGATCCCGATCAACGGGCGCTTCGGGGAGGTCATGGGAACCACGATATTGCATCGGCGACCGGATCCGGGCATCATCCGTTTATGCGCCTCCACCACCTCGGATTCCTGGCCGCCCTCTGCACCGCACCGGCGTTCGCCGACGTCAAGCTCCCGGCGGCCTTCACCGACCACATGGTGATCCAGCGCAACCAGCCGGTCCGCGTCTGGGGCGTCGCACAGCCGGGCGAGGAAGTCACGGTGGAGCTTCGCGACGCCAAGGGTGCGCTGATCCGCAGCGGCAAGCAGGTGGCGGGGGCCACCGGCAACTTCGTGATCGAATTCGCCGCGCTGGTGGGCAGTGCCGATCCCATGACGCTGGAAGCCCGGGGCGCGAACACCGTCACCGTCACGGACGTGGTGGTGGGCGACGTCTGGATCGCCGGCGGACAGAGCAACATGGAATGGACGCTCGGCGGGACCAACGAGCAGGCCGCTGCCGGCGTGGCCGTGGCCAATGACCCACAGGTCCGCTTCCTGCGCGCGCCGCACGTCACCGCCAATCGACCCGGATTCACCGTCGACGCATCGTGGAACGTCCTTTCGCCGCAATCCGCGCCCGGCATGGGCGCCGTGGCGTTCTGGTTCGCCCGCGACGTGCGCAAGGAGACCGGCGTGCCCATCGGCATCCTGGAGCTCAACTGGGGCGGCACGCGCGCCGAGCCATGGACCGACACCGCGACGCTGAGCGGTGACCCGCTCTATGCATCGCGCGTGGCCGAGCTGCGCAAGGCCATCGACACCTGGTACTCGCGCTCGCCGAAGGAACGGCAGGCCGAATACGAAGCCGCGCGCAAGCATTTCCAGGAGGCGGGCACCGCATGGTGGAGCCAGGTGAACGCCGATGACCCGGGCGCCAAGGAGGCCTGGTTCGCCGCGGGAGATCCGAAGGAACCGGAAGCGTGGGGCACGGTCACGATGCCGATCGTCTGGAGCAAGGATCCTTCGCGCCGTGATTTCGACGGCGTCGAGTGGTATCGCCGGAACGTGGAGATCCCCGCCGAGTGGGAAGGCAAGGACTGCCTGGTCGAGCTGGGGTCGATCGACGATGCGGACATCGTCTTCGTGAACGGACGTGCCATCGCCAACACCATCGGCGACATCGGCACCGGCCGCAAGTACCGCGTGCCCGCCGCGATCGTGAAGAAGGGCTCCTGCACCATTGCGGTGGAGATGCTCGATCTCCATGGCGAGGGTGGATTCGGGTCGGGACCGGAGTCCATGCGCATGACGTGCCCCACCGGCGGTGGCACGGTGATCCCGCTCGCCGGCGAGTGGCTTGCGCGTCGCGGCCGTACCGCCACGGACATCGCCAACCCGCCGGCGCGTCCGGCGCGCGATGAGGCGCCTGGCACCGGCTATGGCGATCCGGCGTCGATGTTCAACGCCATGATCGCGCCGTTCGATGGCCTGAAGGTCAAGGGCGCCATCTGGTACCAGGGTGAATCCAACGCCGGCAGCGCGGAGGACGCCGAGGCGTACCGCACGCTGCTTCCGCTCACCATCCGCAGCTGGCGCGGGGCGTTCGAGGAGCCGGACATGCCCTTCGGCATCGTGAGCCTGGCTGCATACCAGCCGTTCCATCCGGAGAAGCCGCTGCACGGCATCTGGCCCACCCTGCGTGATTCGCAGCTGGCCACCGAGCGCAATTCGCCGAACACCGGCGTCGTCACCACCATCGACGTCGGCGACGCCGGCGACATCCACCCGCGCAACAAGCGCGCGGTCGGCGAGCGCCTGGCGCGCTGGGCCATCGCCGTGGCGTACGGCAAGCAGGACGTGGCATGGCGCGGACCGCGCACCAAGAGCGCACGCCGCGATGCGGACGGCATCGTCATCGACTTCGACGCCGAGCGCGGACGCCTGGCCACCCGTGACGGCAAGGAGCCGATGGGCTTCGCCGTGGCCGGCGCCGACGGCGTCTTCCACATGGCGGACGCGGTGCTGCTGCCGCCCACCGGGATCAAGGTGCGCAGCGCCGAGGTCGCGGAGCCGGTGGAGGTCCGCTACGCGTGGCAGGACAACCCGGCAACCTCCAACCTGATCGACGAGCAGTCGAAGCTGCCGGCGCACCCCTTCCGCATCCGCGTGGAAGCCGATCCCGTGCAGGCGGTGCCTGGCGCGACGACCGCGAGGTGAGCGAGGGGATTTCCCCTCACGCTTCCGGCATGGCCATCGGAGCGGTGGATGCGGCCTTTCCGGGCTTCATCCATCGCCGCACCACCACGAACCCGCAGAGCGTGCCGAGCGACGCCACGACGTAGCCCACCGCGAAGGAATGGGCCACCGCGCGGTGCATCGCCTGGATGTCCGGGTGCTCCGCCGCGGAACGCATGGCGGCCTCGTCGCCGCTGCGCAGGTCGGTGCGCAGGCGCTGCACCGATTCGTGCGAAAGCCCCGGTTCCGAGCGCTCGAAGGCACCCAGGCTGAGGGCGACGGTCGCCGCCACCACCGCCACGCCCAGGCTGCCGCCCACCTGGCGCATCGTCTGCACCAGGCCGGAGACCTGGCCGCGTTCCGAATGCGGCACGCGGCTCAGCGAGTCGGTGTTCGTCGGGCTCATCGTGAAGGCGATGCCGAGGCCAAGGACGAACATGCCCACGGCCATCACCGGGTAGCTCTGGATCCACGCCCCCACCGCCTGGATGAGCATGCCCACGGTCGCCATGGCCGTTCCCCATGATGCCGGCGCGCGCACGCCGGCGCGGTCGTACCAGCGGCCCGCCACGTGCACCACCAGGATGACGGGTGCAAGCATGGGAAGGAGCGAGGCACCGGCCTGCGTCGGCGTGAAGCCGAGCACGTCCTGCGCGTACAGCGAGCCGGCGATCACCAGCCCGGTCATCGCGAACTGCATGCAGCCGATGGTGATGGCGGCCGCGGCCAGCGCGTGGTCGGCGAAGAGGTGCAGTCGAAGCAAGGGCCGCGGATGCCGCCACTGCCGACGGACAAAGAGCGCGATCACCACGGCGCCCCACGCCAGCATCCCGAGCGCCAGCGGGTCGGCCATGGCCGCCAGGCCGCTGCGGCCCGCCGAACCGAGGCGATCCACGCCGAACACGAACGGCGGAAGCCCCAGGAGGAGCATGACGCCGCCGAGCCAGTCGATCGAGCGATCGCTGCTGCGTGCATCGCGCGGACGGGCGATGAGCGTCAGCAGCAGCGCCGCGCCCGCGATCGGCAGGTTGAGCCAGAAGACCCACGGCCAGCCCATGCGCTGCACCACCACGCCGCCGAGCGCGGGCCCGAGCGCCATGAACATGAGCGGGATGCCCACGTAGACGGCCATCGCCTTGCCGCGCTCGCCGGGCGCGAACGCGCCGATCACCAGCGCGCTCGACGCCGGCTGCATGAGGCATGCGGAAAGCCCCTGCAGCACGCGGCCCACGATCATCTGCGTGCCGTCGTGCGCGTTGGCGCAGACCACGCTTGCCAGCGCGAAGCCCACCACGCCCGCGACGAACGCGGGCACCTTGCCGACCAGGTCGCCGATCCGGCCGCCGATGGCCATGAGCGACGCCAGCGTCAGCAGGTAGCTCGTGACGATCCATGTCTGCTCGGTGTCGTTCATCCCCACCGCGCTGCCGATGCGGGGAAGGGCGACGCCCACCACCGTCATGTCGACGAAGATCATCGCCAGGCTGCCGGTCATCGCCAGGAGCACGAGCCAGCGGCGCGACTGCGCACCGTCGTGCGCCAGGTGCGCGTGGTGTCCATGTGCGGCGTGCGGTGCGTGATGCGGTGGCGGTGCCTTGCGTTCCATGCGTATTGCCTCAGCGCGTGATGTCGGGCGCAGTGGGACGAAGCGGTTCGGCGCTGAATCGACCGGATTGCGAGAGGAATCGCTCGGGATTCTCGAACGTCACCTTCCGCACCAGGCTCTCCAGGTGCCCGCGCCGGCGCATCTCCATCTGCGCCTTCGGAACGGCGATCGGGTCGCTGTGCCCCCAGTCGCCCGCGGAATTCATCCAGATGCGCTCGCTGCCGTAGCACTCGATGATGTCCACCGCGCGCTGCGGGGTGCACTTGGTGTCGGGGTAGAGCGTCATGCCGCACCAGAAGCCGCGGTCGAGCACCAGCTTCGCGGTGTGCTCCTCCACGTGGTCGATGAGCACGCGGCCCGCATCGAGCTTCGGGAAGCGCCTGATGGCGTCGAGGATCAGGCGCGTGCCCTTCAGCTTGTCCTCCAGGTGCGGCGTGTGCACCAGCACCAGCAGGCCATGGTCGCTGGCAAGCTGCAGGTGCGCCTCCAGGATCTCGAGCTCGTTGCGGCTGTTCTTGTTGAGCCCGATCTCGCCGATGCCCAGGACGTTCCGCTTCTCCAGGAACCCCGGGATCAGGCCGATCACCTCGCGCGCGAAGACCGGGTCCTCGGCCTCCTTGGGGTTGATGCAGAGCCACGTGTGGTGGCGGATCCCGTACTGCGCCGCGCGGCGCGGCTCGAACTCGGTGAGCTGGCGGAAGTAGTCGAAGAAGCCCTGCGGGCTGGAGCGGTCGTAGCCCGCCCAGAACGCCGGCTCGGTGATCGCCACGCATCCCGCGCGCGCCATGCGCACGTAGTCGTCCGTGTTGCGGCTCACCATGTGGACGTGCGGGTCGATGTACATGCTCAGGCCTTCCCCGCCTTCGGGTCGTGCGCGCCGGTGGCGCCCTTCATGCCGGCCTTCGCGACCGGCTCGGTGCCTGGGTCGCTCAGCAGCTCCAGCACGCGCCGCGCGCGCTCCGGCTTCCCGTCGCCGAGGATGGAAAGCGCCGCACGGAACGCCTGCATGCGGAAGTCGTCCGCGCCGGGGCCCGCCCGGTCGACACGATCGAGGAACGCGGCCAGGTCCAGGATGCGCGCCCGGTGCTCCATGAAGTACGCATCCACCACCTGCGTGCGGTTCATCGGACAGGCAGCGTTGGTGGGCGCTTCGCTCATGATGGGAGTCTAGATCGACAGGAACGCGCTCCCGGCATGATCCCGGGATCCCCGGTGCGGCACGTGTTGATGGAGGTGGATTCCTTCCCGGTGGCCATGCAGGCGCATGCCGGCGGCATCCGGGCCGTGATGAGCCCAGCGACGACCGTCACGACACGGTCGAGCTGAACGCAAGCGCGCGCCTCAGCGTCGCGGCGTCCATGGCATGCACGTCGACCGGGCTGCCGATCCCGCGGAGGAGGGTGATGGTCAACCGACCGCCGAGGTGCTCGCGGAACTCCTCGAGGCCAGCCATCACGGCATCGGGGTCGGAAAGGAACTCGTGTGTCGTCGGCAGCTCGAGGTCACGCAGCACCCGGACCACGCGGTGGGCATCGCCCTCGTCCATCAGCCCTGCGCATGCGGAATACGCCGTGTCCACGGCAACGCCGATCGCCACGGCCTGGCCGTGCGGCAGCTCGCCGTCTGACATGCCTTCGAGCCGATGCGCCAGCCAATGGCCGAAATCGAGCGGCCGTGCGCTCTGCGTCTCGAACGGATCGCCGCCCAGGGCGATGTGCCGCCAGTGCAGCTCGCCACTCCGGGCGATCACCGGCATCGCGGCGGCCATGTCCCGCGCGCGGATGGCCGCGGCATCGCGCTCGATCCGCGCGAACAGCTCGGGGTCGCGCAGCAGGGCGATCTTCACCGCCTCGCTGAACCCGCCGCACCACGACCAGTCGGGCGAACTCTCGAGCAGGTCCTGGTCGCACACCACGGCGTGCGGCACCGCGAAGGCGCCGATGAAGTTCTTCTTGCGGCCCAGGTTGATGCCGTTCTTGACGGCCATGCCGGCATCGTCCTGCCCGAGCGTGGTGGTGGGCATGCGGACCAGCCGGACGCCCCGGTGGGCGATCGCCGCACCGAAGCCGACCGCATCCAGCACCGCGCCGCCGCCGATGGCCAGCACGAAGCTCTGCCGATCGATGCGGTGCTCGTCCACGGCCTGCACCACGCGGTCGACCACGGACATCGAGCGCTTCGCCTGTTCGCCGCCGGCGACCGACTCCACCAGGCAGACCGAGGGCATCGCAGGATGCGCGGCGGCGTAGGCGTGGATCCGGTCCGGGATGCCGGGATGCGCCGCCAGCACGTTCGAATCCACGAAGGCGATCAGTCGCCGATCAAGCCCATCGTCGCACGCAAGCACCGACCGCAACGTGGCATTCGCCGGATCGAACGACCCGCGGGTGAACGTCACCCGGTGCCGGAACGGCACCGAGAGCGGGATGTCCAGGTTCATGGTCGAACGCTCCATCGGGCCAGCCATCCTATGCAACAGGAATCCCGGCCCGCCCATGGAAACTGGACGAACCGGGCGTGTGGGCAATGGAAGCCCATCGAAGGATGTGCCGGCCGTTCGTCGTACTCAGGAACGCAGCAATAGGAACTTGGTGTTCCCCTCGCGTTCCACCAGGAGCCGAACGCTTCGGCCCTGGCCCATGGTGGAACGCATGTTCGAATCCCACTCCTCGGCGCCGGCAACCTGCTTGCCGCCGACCTGGCGGACGATGTCGCCCACCTTGAGGCCGGCGCGGGCGGCGGCGCTCTCCGGGTTGACCTCCGTCACCACCACGCCGTGGAGGTCGGTGATGTTCCGTTCCTTGGCGAGTTCCGGGGTGATGGCGGCAACCTGCACGCCGAGCGAAGTGGATGATCGATCTGCGGGAGGCGTCGCCGTGTTCGGTGACGCACCCGCCTTCATGCGGATCGGGGCGTTCGCCTGCGCCACCTGCCGTGTGGAGTCATCCAGCACCGCGGTGAGGGTGACGGTTCCGCCGTCGCGGAAAATCTCGATCGGGCACTGCGCGCCGGGCTTGGCAAGCCGCACCGCGCGCAGCACGCGCTGCAGCGAAGGCACCGGCTCGTTGTTGACCTTGGTGAGGATGTCGCCGGCCTGGACGCCCGCGCGCTCGGCTGCGCCACCGGAAACCACCTGACTCACCAGCACGCCCTGGCCCTGGAACCCGAAGTTGGCGGCAAGCTGCGCATCCATCGGCTGCATCTGGATGCCGAGGAAGCCACGCGAGGGTGCGCTCCCGCCGATGATCGATTCCACCACGCCCTTGGCGATGTTGGCGGGAATGGCGAAGCCGATGCCGTCGGAACCGCCGCTGCGGCTCTCGATGGCGGCGTTCACGCCGACCACGCGGCCATCCATGTCGATGAGCGGGCCACCGGAATTGCCGGGGTTGATGGTGGCATCCGTCTGCAGGTAGCTCTCGAGCGGGTTCAGCCCCACCTCGCGGCCCTTCGCGCTGATGATGCCGGCGGTGACGCTGTCCTTCAGCCCGAACGGCGAACCGAGCGCGATCACCCAGTCGCCCACGTCGGCGGCATCGCTGTCGCCGAACTCGATCGCGCGCAGGTTCGGCAGGTCCACCTTGAGGACCGCGATGTCGGTCTCCGGATCGGCGCCCACCAGCGTGGCGGCAGACTCGCGACCGTCGTTGAACCGCACCTTCATGCTGCCGCCGGAACGGACCACGTGGTTGTTGGTGACCACGTAGCCCTCCTCGGCGACGATGAACCCGGTGCCCATCTCCATCGGCTGCTGCCCGTTCGGGGCCATCGGCATCATCTGCATCCCGGGCTGGCCACGGAAGGCCCGCAACCCACGGCCCTCGACTGCCCGCATGTCGGGCGTCACCTCGACGGAGACCACCGAGGGCCCAGCCTGCTTGGCAAGCGCTCGGAAACCCTTGGAAAGGCTCTTCGCGGTGGCGATCGCCGCCTGCGCGTCCGGGGGCAATGAGCTGCCCACACCGGACGGCAGGCCGTCTGCGGACGCCGCAGACGAGGAGGCGAGCAGGAAGGCTGCGACGGACGACTTGATCGTGGCTGTGATGAAGCGACCCATGCGCGTGCTACGCGCGGGTTCGGGCCCGGTTCGAAAAATTGGACGGGTGGATGGAGATTCCGATTATCGAACCCGATCCGTGCCCACAGTGGTCACGTCTCTGCGAGCCGTGAGAGGAATACGCCCGCCGCCACACCGACGTTCAGTGAATCCACGCCGGGAGCCATGGGAATCTTGGCTCGGAAGGAACACGCCGCCAGGGTCTCCGCACGGAGTCCGGCGAATTCCGCCCCCACAACCACCGCCAGCCGCCGCGGACGAAGTCCATGGACCTGCGCAGCGACGTCCTGCAGACGATGCGCACCGCCGCCGGTGGCGCCGACAAGGAGGAAGCCGGCATCGTCGCGGATGCGCGCCAGGTCGCCCTGCCAGTCGTCACTGCGCGCGAACGGCACCTGGAGCGCACATCCGCAGCTCACGCGCAGGCTCTTCCGGTAGAGCGGGTCGTGGCAGCCGGGCGACAGGATCACCGCCGCACAGCCGAACGCCGCCGCGTTGCGGAACAGCTGGCCGATGTTGTCGATGTTGTTGATCTCCTCCACGAGCAGGAGGAGCGCATCCGTCCCGGCAACAGGAAGCACGTCCCGCACGCTTCGTTGCGCCGGCCTGCGACCCACCGCCAGGAAGCCGCGGTGGATGTTGAAGCCGACCGTGGCATCGAGGACCGCGTCCGGTGCCAGGATCACGTCCGGATCCGGTTGGCCACCGCGCAGGGCGCGCGACTCCTCCACCATCGCCTGCGCGCGCGCCGCGTGGCGTTCGCTCGTGAGGATGCTGAGCGTCTCCACGCCCGAGCGGAGCATGGCCCCGATCACCACCGGGCTCTCCCCGATGAAGAGCCCCGGGCGGCCATCGAGCCCGGCCGCGTCGCGATCCCGCACCTCTCGGTACGGAGCCAGCGCGGGATCTTCGGGGGAATGGACGTGGTGCGTGGTCATGGCGTGGAGTGCGGGGGTGCGCGGTCGGTGATCGCCACCGCCACGAGACCATACCCAAGCATGCAGGTGCCGGCGCAACCCATGCAACGCCACCGTCACCGATCGGTACCTTGCAACCATGTTCATCGCACTCCTCGCCACCACGCTGCTGGCCGCGCCGCCCGCACGACTGGTTCCGCCGCTGCCGCCCGCCGACATCCAGGCCCTCGTGGCCATGGACCCCTCCAAGGATGCCGCTGCGGCCAAGCGGATGCTGTCCGAGGCCGGCGTGCCGGCGGATCAGCGAAGGAAGGCGGCGGAGGCGCTCGCGAAGGCCGGCAGCAGCACGCCGGTGGCAGTGGTGCTCGACGCGGCCATCCAGTGCGGCGGGACCTGTGGTGCCACCCGCGACCTGGCGGACCTCCTGGTCTCCATGGCGGCCGATGCAGCCAAGGATGCCGCCACCATGGAGCGCCTCGCGAAGCTTGCGCAGGCGGTCGACGACCCCATGCGCGTGGCTGCATGCCGGACCATCGCGGCGTTGCCGGCGGACCAGCGCCCGGCGGCGCTCAAGGACATGACCGTCCGCGTGATCACCCTGAAGTCCATCCCGGGCGCCATGCAGTACGACGTCAAGGAAGTGAAGGCGAAGGCCGGCGAGATCCTCGACTTCGCCTTCGAGAACACCGACACCATCCAGCACAACCTGCTGGTGGTCGCGCCCGGCAAGATGAGCGAGGTGGGCGTGGCGGCCGACAAGATGGGCGAGACCGCGGAGGGCAAGGCGGCGCAATTCGTGCCTGACCTTCCGTCCGTCATCGCCGTGATGGGGCTGGTGGACCCGCAGAAGTCGAGCCACCTCTACATGGCCGCTCCGCAGAAGCCCGGCACCTACCAGTACGTCTGCACCTATCCCGGACACTGGCGGATGATGAACGGCAAGCTGAAGGTGGAGAAGGCCGAGAAGTGACGGTGGCCGCGCCCGCCATCTCCGTCGTGACGCCCATGCACAACGAGGAGGCGTGCGTCGAGGAATTCGTGCGTCGCACCGATGCGGCGCTCGGCGCGATGGGCCGCAGCTACGAGATCATCGTCGTCAGCGACGGCTCCACCGACCGGACCGAGGAGATGGTGCGGAAGCTCCGCGACCGGCATCCGTCGCTGCGGGGCATCTTCCTTGCACGCAATGGTGGCCAGTGCACGGCGCTCTACGCAGGCATCCAGGAAAGCCGCGGTGACGTGGTGGTGGTGATGGACGGCGACCTGCAGCACCTCCCGGAGGAGATCCACCTGCTGGTCGAGCGCATGGATGACGGCACCGCGCTCGTCTCCGGCAGCCGGACCGGGCGCACGGAGAGCCTGGTGCTCCGTCGCCTTCCGAGCCGCCTGGCCAATGCCATGCTGCGACGCGTGAGCGGCTGCCCCATCCGCGACATGGGTGGATTCAAGGCAATTCGCGGCGACGTGGCCCGGGCATTGCGCCTACGCCCCGGACACCACCGCCTGCTCCCTGCACTGGTCTGGATGCGCGGTGGCAGCGTCGCCGAGGTGTTCGTCAGCGCGCCGCCTCGCTTCGCCGGCCAGAGCCATTACGGGCTCGGGCGCTCCATGGACGTCCTGTTCGACGTCGTCATGCTCTGGTTCCAGGGCGCCACGCGCAGCCGGCCCATGTACCTCTTCGGTCGCGTGGGGCTCGCGGTGCTCGCGCTGGACGCGCTGGCCGGTGCATGGCTCCTCTGGGAGAAGCTGTATCGCGGCGAGCCACTGACGGAGCGACCCATGTTCTTCGTGGTGGTGATGCTCTTCCTGGCGGCGCTCTTCATGCTGGCCATGGGCTTCGTGCTGGAACTCCTCAGCGATGCGGTCAACGGGATCGGCAACGGCCGGCCCTACGTGGTACGGGAGCGGCTTGGCTCGTAGACGCGCTTTTACCCTATGAACACGGGGTTTCCGGGGAACGATGGCGTGTCCGCCGCATGCCCTCCTACACTGTGCGGTCTGCCATGTCCGCCCACGAAGCCGAACCCAGCAATCTCCCGCCCGGCGCCTCGCCGGAAGCCGTTGCGCGCACCTTGGCGCGGCATCCGCGCCCGCTCGGCGGCGACACCGCGCGCAACATCGGCCCCGCGGTGGTGAGCCTCACCGCGATGGTGCTGAACAACGCCGAGGGATCGCCGCAGCACCGCGCCATCGGGCGCAAGCCGGACTGGCTGCGCGCGCGTGTGCCCGGTGGTGCCGGCTACGAGCGCCTGAAGGGCATCATCGACGAGCACCGGCTCCACACCGTCTGCCAGGAAGCCAGCTGCCCGAACATGGGCGAATGCTGGAGCCGCGGCACCGCCACCATCATGATCCTCGGTGACACCTGCACGCGGTCATGCGGCTTCTGCAACGTGAAGACCGGGCGTCCGCCCGTCCTCGACACGGACGAGCCGCGCCGCGTCGCGGAGAGCCTGGCGCTCATGAAGCTGAAGCACGTGGTGATCACCAGCGTCAACCGCGACGAGCTTCCCGACGGCGGTGCCGAGATCTGGGCAGAGACCATCCGGCGCGTCCACGAGGCATGCCCGGGCATGAGCGTCGAATGCCTGGTGGGCGACTTCCTCGGCGACGAGCGGGCCATCCAGGCGGTGTGCGATGCCCGGCCGGAGATCCTCTCCCACAACATGGAGACGGTGCACCGCATGCATCCCGCGGTGCGCCCGCAGGCGAAGTACGAGCGATCGCTCGCGGTGCTCGCGCAGTTCAAGCGCAGCGGCCTCGTCACCAAGACCGGCATCATGGTGGGAATCGGGGAACGCGACGACGAGGTGCTCGCGGTGATGGACGATGTCCGCGCCGCAAGCAAGGCCGACATCCTGACCATCGGCCAGTACCTGCAGCCGACGCGCAACCACCTGCCGATCGACCGCTGGGTGCATCCCGACCAGTTCGCCATGTTCAAGCGCGAGGCGCTCGACAAGGGCTTCGGTGTCTGCGAAAGCGGACCCCTCGTGCGCTCGAGCTACCACGCCGAGGAGCAGGCGGACCAGCTTTCCAGCATCGTTCGCTGAGCCGCCGGCATGGGCCTCGGATGAACGTCGCGGAACTCCCGTGCACAATGCACACCGGCGCATGGCTTGCCTGCCAGGCGCCGGAGCACGGACGATCGGTTCCTCACCACGACGCCTTGACGGTCGTCAGATGAAGCGAAGCCCAGCCTCGTGGTGGGTGGTGTGGCCATTGGCATCACGGATGGCCCGCGACCAGATGACCATGGTGGCACGCCCGACCTGGACATCACCGGGTTGGAATTCAAGGACCACGCCCGTCATTCCTTCGGGCAGCGACGAATCCGTCCGCATCCGCGCACCGTTGCCGCTCACGTCAAGTGCGTCGTAGCGGCACAGATGCCCCGGATCGTGGTGCCAGAACATCACCACCTCGCCGACGGAGTGATGGCGTCCGGTGTCCCGTCGCTCGATCGAGTCGAGGAAGGCGCTGGCGCGGCGAACGTGCTGGCGGTCCCTTGGGCTGTCCATGCCATGAATCTCCTATGCGGTGGGCCGGTGATCCAGTGGTGTGACGCCTTCGGCCGTGGATTTGTTCGGCTTGGACCGGAAAATCGGTCTGTGGCGTCATCCCGTGGCCCCATAAGGCTGGTGCCCCGGCAATGCCGTGGCTGGCCCCTACCATGCCGACCATGGCGTTCGAATTTCGGCACGCAGTGCTCGACAACGGTCTCACGGTCATCGCGGAGTGCAGCCCAGAGGCCCACACGGCCGCGGTGGGCTTCTTCGTCAAGACGGGCGCGCGCGACGAGCCGCGCGAGCTGATGGGCGTCAGCCACTTCCTCGAGCACATGGTGTTCAAGGGCACCGAACGCCGCACCGCCGATGACGTGAACCGGGACTTCGACCGGATCGGCGCCAGCCACAACGCGTTCACCTCGGGCGAGCTCACTGCGTTCCATGCGCACGTGCTCCCGGAGAAGGTGATGGATGCCACCGCGATCATCGCGGACATCCTGCGCCCGTCGCTCCGCCAGAAGGACTTCGACGAGGAGAAGGGCGTGATCCTGGAGGAGATCGCCATGTACGACGACAACCCGTTCTGGCGGCTCTGGGAGCACGCCAACGAGCGCTACTTCGGCGCACACCCGCTCGGGCACCGCGTGCTGGGGACGCGGGAGACGGTGTCGGCGCTGACGCGCGACCAGATGCAGCACTACTTCGACCGGCGCTACTCCGCTTCGAACACGGTGGTGTGCGCGGCGGGTGCCCTTGATTTCGACAGGTTCGTGGACCATGTCCGCGCGTGCTGCGGATCGTGGACCAGCGGCGAGGTGTCCCGTGCGCATCCGCCCTTCCATGCCCACGAGGAACGCCTGCTGGTGCCGATGAAGCAGGCCAACCGCGCGTACCTGGCGTGGCTCTGCCCGGCGCCCGCGGTGCAGGACCCGCGCCGCTATGCGGCGGCGATGCTTGCCCAGATCCTGGGCGATTCCGAGGGATCGCGGCTCTACTGGGCGCTGGTGGAGACCGGCATCGCCGAGGAGGCGCAGGCGCAGTACGACGGACATGACGGGATCGGCGAGTACGTCACGTACGTGGCGTGCAGCCCGGACGACGTCGCGCGGGTCGACGCCATCGTGCAGTCGGAGCTCGAGCGTGTCTGCACCGAGATCACCGAGCAGGAACTCTCCAACGCCCGGGCGAAGGTGCGGACCTCGATCGCCATCGCGGGCGAGCGCCCCGAGGGACGCATGCGCCGGCTCGGATCGCTGTGGCTCTACCGCGGCAACTACGCATCGCTCGAGGAAGAGCTGGTGCAGATCGACCGGCTCACCGTGGCGGACCTCCTGGCCGTGGCGAAGGACTTCCCGCTGCGGCCCACGCTGCGCGCGCAGGTCGTGCCGGAGGGTTGATGGACCGATGATTCACGCGGTGGCGGGAGCGAACACCAGCTGCATGGTGGGTGGTTCCGCGCCAAGGACGTGGCGCAGGTAGGCCGCGAGCAGGCGATTCGCCCGGTCGACCGTGGATGCATCGCCATTGCCTGGTTTCGTGCCGATGGCCGCCAGGCATTCGAGCGTCGACCGCCGGACCTTCCATCGCTGGCCGTCGACCGGTTCGCCGCTGCGGACGACACCGCCGGCGAACGGTGAGAACTCCGCCACTTCCGCTTCCGGATCGCAGTCGATGGTGGGCTGATACCCGGTCTCGCAGAGCAACACCCACTGGAACGCGAGCAGCGCACCTGCGCCATCGGGCTGTGGCTCGTCGACACCCTGCACCGAACCGAGGACGCGCAGCGAATCGACCAGTTGGTCGAAGAGCGCGGGATGGGGGTCCTCGGGCTGCAGCATCCGTCCCACCAGGTCCGCCATGTAGAACGCCGCGCGATTGGCGGCAAGGTCCGTGCGGAGCCGCGGGAACACCTCCAGCAGGTCCCACTCCGTGAGCGTGGCCAGTTCGCGGCCGGGCTTCACGATGGCACCGAACTCCCCGCGGGAGAGCAGGTCGATGCCGCCGTCGAACGCGCCGCGCTCGCGCCGCGCGCCCTTCGCGAGGCCACGGACAACACCCAGCGAGCGTCCGAAGAGGCTCACCGTCTGGCTCGTCTCGCTGAAATCCCAGTGGCGGATGCACAGTCCCTGGTCGTGGACGGTGCCCATCAGCCTGTCGATTGATTGATGCTGGATGCCTCGACGCGGTTTCGGCCGTTGAGCTTCGCCTTGTAGAGCGCACTGTCGGCGGCGGCGATGAGGTCCTCGACGCCCTGGGTCCCGGGAAGCATGGAGATGTCGGCGATGCCGAAGCTCGCGGTGATCACCTTGCCGGCCGCGGATGGCCAGGTCTCGAGCTCGATGGCGCGGCGGTAGCGATCCGCCACCTCCAGTGCCTCGGAACCCGACGTGTTCGGGAGGATGATCCCGAATTCCTCGCCGCCGTAGCGGCACGGGATGTCGCTGCCGCGACCGGACTGCAGGATCTTCGCGAGGCGCTCGAGCACCATGTCGCCGAACGGGTGGCCACGCTCGTCGTTGAGCTTCTTGAAGCCGTCCACGTCGCACATGACCAGCGTGAGCGAGCGGCGGTGGCGGATGGATTCCGACACTTCCTGCGCAAGGCGGCGGTCGAAGTAGGTGCGGTTCCAGAGGCCGGTGAGGCCATCGACCTGCGCCTTCTGCGCCAGCATCTTCACCAGGTGCTGCACGCGGAGCGCACTGCGGACGCGGGCCTTGAGCTCGACCACCTCGAACGGCTTGGCGACGAAGTCGACGGCACCGAGATCGAGCGCGCGCACGCGGTCCTCCATGCTTGCCGTGGCGGAGATGAAGATCACCGGGATGTCCTGGAGGTCCACGTCGGACTTGAGCGCCTGGAGCACCTCGAAGCCATCCATGCCCTCCATCTCGATGTCGAGGAGGATCACGTCGGGCTGCAGGTCGCGCGCCATCTTCAGCCCCTGTACGGCGACCATCGAGCCATGGAGCTCGATCTGCTCATGCTGCAGACGGACGCGCAGGAGCCGATGGATCAGCTCCGAGTCGTCGATCGCAAGGACCTTGGGAAGCGGTGAGGACTGGGGCGTCATGTGGGCGGAGGAATGATGCTATGGCCGAATCCATCGGCTGATCGGGACCGGAACTTCATGGCCTGATCCTGGCTGCCACGGCGGCGAGCATTCCCACGCGGCTCCTGATGACGTTGACCTGTTGGCCTTCCTTCACGGCATGATCGACAAGCGCGGCGGCCTCGCCAAGCTTTGGGTATCCGTAACCGCCGGCCGCACCCTTGAGCTGGTGAGCCAGCACGCGGACCTGCTCCAGGTCGCCCCCCGACAACGCGCCATGCATGGCCGCAAGCCGTTGCGGCAACTCACGGACGAACAGGGCAACGATGGCTGCCATGTCCGGATCATCGGCGAACTCGCTTCGGAGCGTGGTGTCGTCTGGAGTGAGGCGCATGGTGAAGTGGGGGGAAGGTCCATTTGGCTCCGCCGCGGGAAAAGGAACTTTGTCCCAATTCACGGAAGTTTGGCGGACTCCCCATCACATAACCGCCGATGGACCCACCGCGATCAACCTAGGATCCGCCGATCGAACCCGCACCCCGCCGCGCGAAAGCGCTGTGAGAGGAGATTCCGCCGAATGATCCCGCGCATGCCTCCCCAGGAGGCCCGTCTTGGCTTCGTCTATTCCGCACCGTTCCGCATCCAGGGCGTGTCAGTCGCCGGCGAGCAGGCGGTCGTCCATGTCCCGGAACTGGACCTGGTCTTCGACATCGGATTGTGCCCCCGGCCGACGTTGGCATCGCCGACCGTCGCGCTGACGCACACCCACATGGACCACGTCGCGGGCCTCCCGTACTGGTTCAGCCAGCGGTTCTTCCAGAAAATGCCGGGCACCGCACGTTGCCTGGCTCATCCCAAGATGGTGGAACCGCTGCGGCGGATGATGGCCTCGTGGGTGGACCTCGAGCGCCAGAAGACGCCGCACGAGATCGTGCCGATCGAGCCGGATTCCGAGTACCAGCTGCGCCCGAACATGGTGGTGCGCGCCATCGAGGTCAGCCACACGACGCCCGCGCTGGCATTCGTGGTGATCGAGCGGCGCAGCAAGCTGCGCGACGGGTTCGTGGGGCTCTCGCAGGAGAAGCTCCGCGAGCTCAAGTCGCAGGGCACGGAGATCACGCGGACGCTGGAGATCCCGCTGGTCGCCTACACCGGCGACACCGAGATGGGCGACTTCCTGCTCCGCGACGAGTTCGTGAATGCCAAGGTGGTGATCACCGAGTGCACGTTCTTCGAAGACGAGCACCGCGACCGCGCCAAGATCGGCAAGCACATCCACGTGGAGGACCTGCGGCCGCTGCTCGAGGCATGGAAGGCCAAGGACGTGGTGATCACGCACATCTCGCGTCGCACGTTGATCCCGTTCGCGCGGGAGCGCATCGAGGCGATCGCGGGGGCCGAGCGCGCGCAGAACGTCCACCTGCTGATGGACCACCGGTCCAACAGGGCGCGCCATGAAAGTCAAGTGGCTGCGGTGGAAAATGCGGCGGGAAATGCACCGTCCGCCGATGCGGCGCACGTCGAGACGGACGCGGCGCCCACTGAAACGGATGCATGAAGCCACCACATGATGGTTGACGGTCGGTCGTGCGCGGTCTACATTCCGCACTGACGGATCGCGCGGCGTGGTGGGCAAACTTCTCCGCGCGCAACAACACGAATTCACTCCTTCGGATCCACTCGATGCAGTGCGATCCAGTCGACGCAGGAAGCGTCGGATGCGGTACGGAACACCGCTGGGAGGTCTTGTCGCGTCCCGTGGTGCGTGGGACGATCGGTGCGCTTGCCCGCGTGCCACGACATGGCCAAACCCAACCCGACCGACGCCATGTCCAACCGCACTGCATCCACCGAACAGACCGCCAGGAAGGCCGCGATGTCGCTGTCCGACATCCGCCACCGGGTCTTCGACCACCTCCGGCGTCACCATGGCGAGCTCTGCCGCCACTGGTTCGACCAGATCGAGGTGGTGGCGATGGACGGTGCGAACATCTCGCTCCTGGTGACCGAGCCCGTCAGGCTCTCGTACCTGCAGCGATGCTGCGTGCCGCAGTTCACCGAAGCCGCCTGTGCGGCCACCGGCCTGCTGATCGGCGTGCAGTTCGTCGCCGATCGCACGACCCAGCCCTCGACCACGCCTTCGGCATCGAACGTGTCCGCTGCCGGCGCCCCCGGCGAGGCGCTCTTCGACGACCAGCTGGTGCTGTCGCCCGACTACGTCTTCGAGACGTTCGTCGTGGGACCGAACAACCGCCTGGCGCATGCCGCAGCGCAAGCCGTGGCTGCGAAGCCGGGCCGCGCCTACAACCCGTTCTTCGTGCATGGTGGCGTGGGCATGGGCAAGACCCACCTCCTGCAGGCCGTCTGCCAGGAGATGCTCCGGCGCGATCCGTCCGCGCGGATCGTCTACATCTCGTGCAGCACCTTCATGGACATCTTCCATGAGGCGGTGCGTGCGGGCCGGATGATGGAGTTCCGCCACCGCTTCCGCAACGCGGACATGCTGGTGATCGACGACATCCACTTCCTCTCCAAGCACGAGCAGACGCAGGAAGAGTTCTTCCACACCTTCAACGCGCTCTACCAGGGCGGGCGGCAGATCGTCCTCAGCTCGGATGCGGCGCCGTCGGAGATCCCGGACCTCGAGGAGCGCCTCGTCAGCCGCTTCAACTGCGGACTGGTGGCGCGCATCGACCGGCCTGCGTACGAGACGCGCATCGCCATCCTCAAGACCAAGGCCGCGCTGCATGACCTGCAGATGCCGGACGAGGTGCCGGCGTACATCGCCGCGCGCCTCGACTCGAACATCCGCGAGCTCGAGGGCGCGCTCACGCGCCTGCGCGGCCTGGCGATGGCCAACGGCGTGCCGATCACGCTCGAACTCGCCAAGCAGGCACTCGCCGATGGCCGCCCGGCAGAGGCCGCCGGCGCTGCCACCCAGCCGACCATCCAGCAGATCATCGACGCGGTCACCAAGTACTACGACATCAAGCTCAGCGACCTGATGTCCAAGCGCCGGCACAAGAGCGTCACGCTTCCGCGCCAGGTGTGCATGTGGCTCGCCCGAAAGCACACGCGCTTCTCGCTCGAGGAGATCGGCGGTTACTTCGGCGGGCGCGACCACACCACCGTCATGCACGCCGTGCGGACCGTCGGCTCGCGCGCGCAGACCGACGCCGCACTGTCGAGCGACGTGACCCGGATCGAGCAGTCGCTGGAACGCCGCGAGCCTGTCTGAGCGGGTGGGCGAAGCGTGCGGGGGCTGTCGGTTGCTGACGATCGTCAGGGCGCGACTCGAACGCGAAACCGGTAGATAACGTGGTTGTGCGTCTGTCGTGCAAACGTGGACACCCAGGGAAACCCGGACCCTGACGCGACTCGAACGCGAGTGGCACGAAGTTGACAGTCGAACCACCGTCCACCCGGGCAATGCACATCATTCTGGAGACACGACTTACGCGCCTTGACTCCCGGGTTGTCCACAGGATGACAGGACTCATTCCTAGGAGGAGAGATAGATATCTCTTCATGTTCTCTGAATGACGTCGTCGTGCCCGGGAAGGCTGACAACCGTCCCTCCACCCGGTCACGCCCGACGCTGGCACCCAGCACACCAGACCGTCGCCCGACCCGCCAGTCGGGCACCCCGCAAGGCGGCTCCGCAGGCCATGCATGGCTCCCCATCCCGGCTGTACACCGCATGGAGCTGCTGCGCGTTGCCGCGTGCGCCGTTGCCTGCACGGTAATCGCGCAACGTGCTGCCGCCGTGGGTGACGGCACGCATCAGGATGGTGCGGATCGCTTCGGCGAGTTCCGCGACCCGTTGCGGGCGCAATCGCGAACATCGCATGCGCGGGTCGATGCCCGCCAGGTGAAGCGACTCGTCGGCATAGATGTTGCCCACGCCTGCCACCACCGTCTGGTCGAGCAGTGCCGCCTTGACGGCTCGCTTGCCGGAAAGTCGTTGCGTCAGCTGTTCCGCGGTGACGGTCAATCCATCGGGACCCAGCTCGAGATCCCATGCCTCGAGCAGCGCGGCATGTGAGCGATACGGCGTGACGCCGCCGAACCTTCGCGGATCGCGGAAGACGATGTTCGCGGCACGCCCGCCGATGCCCCACGTGACATGCCGATGGGTGGCCTCCGCTTCCTTGCCGGTCATGAGCTGTCCGCTCATCCCGAGCTGGATCACCAGGGCACGCCCATCGCTCGCAAGGATGGCAAGCCGCTTTCCCCGGCGCTCGAGCCGATCGATGCGTGCATCGTCGAGCAGTTCCCGCGGTGCGATCCAGGACGAGCGGGAACCGCCGCTGCCGCGACCTTCGCCACGCGCCCGCATGTCATGCGGACCGATGGCGGCGACATGCAGCGTCCTGCCCACGAGCAAGGGGCCGATGGTGCGTCGGATCGTCTCGATTTCCGGGAGTTCCGGCAAGGCACGCAACTATACTTCCGCAATGCAAGAATCACTCGCATCCACGGCCATTCGCACGCCTGCCGATGCGAAGGCCGCCGCCGAGCGGCTCCGCGCCGCCGTGCACTCGGTCATCGTCGGCCAGGACCGCGTCATCGACGAGGTCATGATCGCCCTGGTGTGCGGCGGGCACGCGCTGATCGAGGGGGTCCCGGGGCTTGCGAAGACGCTCCTGGTGTCGACGCTTGCGCGCAGCATGTCGCTGGGGTTCGCCCGCATCCAGTTCACGCCCGACCTCATGCCGAGCGACATGACGGGCACGGAGGTCATCGAGGAGGATCGGTCGACCGGCACGCGCCGGCTGCGGTTCGTGCCCGGGCCGATCTTCGCCAACGTGATCCTGGCGGACGAGATCAACCGCACGCCCCCGAAGACCCAGAGCGCGCTGCTGGAAGCCATGCAGGAGCGCCAGGTCACCGTGGGCGGCGTCAACCACCAGCTGCCGGACCCGTTCTTCGTGCTTGCCACGCAGAATCCCATCGAGCAGGAAGGCACGTATCCCCTGCCCGAGGCGCAGCTCGATCGCTTCATGCTGCAGATCATGATCGGCTACCCGACCGCCGAGGAGGAAGCCGAGATCGTCAAGCGCACCACCGGTGCCGCGCCGCGTGCTCCGGAGCGGATCCTCTCCGCGGAGGACGTGCGGGCGATGCAGGCACTGGTGCGTGAGGTTCCCGTGGCGGACCACGTGGTGCGCTACGCGCTGCGGCTGGTGCGTGCCACGCGGCAGGACGCCGAGACGGTGGCTGCGGGCAATCGCCTGCGCGTGATGGAGTACGTGAGCTGGGGTGCGGGTCCGCGTGCCAGCCAGTTCCTGGTGCTGGCGGCCAAGGCGCGCGCGCTGCTCGCCGGCGCACCCACCGCCACGCCGGAAGACGTGCGTGCCGTGGCGAAGCCCATCCTGCGCCACCGCATCCAGCTGAACTTCAACGCCCAGGCGGACCGAGTGGGCGTGGACCAGGTGATCGACGAGCTGCTGCGCGAGATCCGCGTCGAGGATGGCTCTGCGCCCGGTGCCAAGGAACTGGAACGCCTCATGAAGCCCTCGGGCGCGTGAACGGAGCTTCGTGCGCGCAGAGCAGTACCTGGCACCCGAGACACTCGCCCAGCTCGGCCCGTTCGAACTGCGCGCCAAGCGCATCGCCGAGGGCGTGATGAGCGGCATGCACCGTTCGCCCTACCAAGGGCTGGCGGTGGAGTTCGCGGAGCATCGCCAGTACGTGGCGGGCGATCCGGTCCGGCACATCGACTGGAAGGTGTTCGGGCGCAGCGACAAGCTGTACCTCAAGCGTTTCCAGCAGGAGACGAACCTGGACATCCACGTCATGGTGGATTCCTCGGGGAGCATGCGCTTCGGCACGCTGGGCAGCAAGGAAGGCTGGGGCGGCACGCAGACGGGCCGCGCGGCGCGCTGGACCAAGTTCGATCACGCCACGGCCGCCGCCGCCGCGATGGCGTTCCTGGGTCTCTCGCAGCGCGACCGCGTGTCCACGGAGATGTTCGGGCCGAAGCTGATTGCCGCCACGCGCTGCTCCAACTCGCAGGGGCACTGGCGCGCCATCGTGCAGTGCCTGGCGACGCATGCTGTGGACGGGAAGGCGGACCTGCCGCGCGCGGTGGACGAGCTGCTCTCTCGCGGGACGCATCGCTCGCTGGTGGTGATCGTGAGCGACTTCCTGATGCCGCACCAGCAGGTGCGCGATTCGCTCGCGCGCCTGCGGCACCGTGGGCACGACGTGATCCTGGTACGCGTGCTCGACCGCGAGGAGCTGCGCTTCGAACTCGACGAGAACGCGCCGTTCGAAGGGCTCGAGGGCGAGGCGATGCTCGAGGTGGACGCGCGTTCCGTGCGCCAGTCGTACCTCGACGTGCTTGCCGAGGACGAGAAGGCGCTGGAGCGGCTGGTGCGCGGCTTCGGATTCGATCTTGTCAGGCTGGATACCCATGATTCCGTGGGGCCGGCGCTGGCGGCGCTCCTCTCGCGGCGCGAGACGCTGCTGCGCGGGGGCGGCTCGTGAGCGCTCTGTCGTTTGCATCGCCCGGACTCGCCGTCGCTGCCGGCGCGGCGGTCGCGGTACCCATCGCCATCCATCTCCTGCTGCGCCGCCGACGCTCGCCCGTCGAGTGGGCCGCCATGGACCTCCTCCGCGAGGCCCTCCGCCGCGTGGACCGCAAGCGGCGCGTGGAGCGCTGGCTGCTGCTCGCGGTGCGTTGCCTGGTGGTGGCGTGCGCAGGGTTCGCGATCGCCGCACCGTTCATCGGCACAGACGCCGCGGGCATCCGCAGCGCACGGACCCTCGTGGTGGTGATCGACGATTCCGCCGCGTCGAACGAGCGCCTGGGAGCCGAGGACGGTGGGGGTACCGCGTTCGAGCGTTCGGTGGCGGCCGCGAAGGCCGCGATCGAGGCACTTGCTCCCGGGGATCGCGTGGCGCTCGTACCGGCATCTCGCCCTGCATCGGTGAGCCGCGATGCCGCGTCCCTTGATCACCGCGGTGCGTTGCAGCGGCTCACGAGCATGGGTGCCACGGAGTCGGCGTGCGACATCCCGGCGTCCATGGAAGCGGCATCCATGGTGCTTTCGAACGAGGAATCCGCGGGAACGCTCAAGGAATTGCTGCTGGCAAGCGCCTTTCGCGCCGGATCGGTAGGCGCGATGCCGCCGCTTCCGAAGATGGGCAACGATGGTGCCGAGGTGTCGATTGCGGCAACGAATCCACCGGCTGCGCAGGGAGCAAACCTGCAGGTGATCGGCGTGGAAGCCGAACGACTCGCGGGCACCGGCCCGGACGCGCCAGCATCGCTGCGCATCACGGTGCGTCGCGATCGGGGCGATGGCCCACTGAAGACCACGGTGCGCGTCGCCGGTCCGACCATGACCGCACCGGTGGAGCGGGTGCTCGAGCTCGGCGCGGGCGAACGCGAGCGCAGCACCAGCGTCACCATCACCGAGCGCCCGGCCGATCCGGCATCGACGCTTCGCCGTGCGGTGGTCGTCTCCATCTCGCCCGATTCGCAGCCGGTGGACGATGCGCGTGCCACGGTGCTCGCACCGACGGATCGCCTGCGGGTGGCCGTGGTGGATCGGCGCTCGTTCGATGCGGCGAGCGCACTCGACAGGCTTCCGGCGGGTGACTGGGTGGCGCGGGCGCTTGCGCCTGGTGAACCGGCAACCATCGACGTCACGCAGGTGGATCCGGTGGCGCTGGATGCGCGAACGGCAGCGGTGTCCGACGCGATCGTCATCGCCGAGCCCCAGCTCCTGAATGCCG
>Ga0209088_10000619_pt1 | contig 24679 bp, 45 predicted proteins | sample S_140625_EF_Meta_FD_187324 | JGI IMG/M metagenome (GOLD analysis project Ga0209088, IMG submission 187324) | Freshwater microbial communities from Lake Simoncouche, Canada to study carbon cycling - S_140625_EF_MetaG (SPAdes) (version 2) | ecosystem: Environmental > Aquatic > Freshwater > Lake ... | reverse complement strand
TTGGCCCTTTGCAACGCCGCCAGTAGCCATCTTCTTGGTCTTGCCACCGCTTTTGTATCCACCTGCATTGCCGTTCTTCACGCCACCAGTTTTGGCAGGCGAATTGTCGGCTTTGGCTTGGTGCATCAAAGTGGTTTGGTACGAGCCAGAAGTGGTCTCGGAGGGGATAGCACCGCCAGTGGCGTAGCCCTTGCCGCCTTTTTTCAGCTTCAGGGTTGTGCCTTTGCCGCCTTTGTGCTCTTGCATATCGTGCTGCTTGAAGGCTTTCTTGACCATCGCCTTGTCTTGCGCCATGTCACCGCCTTCAGCTTTCCCGCCCTTTTTCATGGGAGGAGGAGCCATAGGAGGGCCAGACGGGGTCACGGCGGGCATTGGCTTCTTAGCCATCATCGCCTTGCGACGCGAGGCCATAGAGGGCTTGCCGGGGGCGCGGACAGGTGCATTCACCGCAGGACGGCCAACGAGGGCTGGAGTGCCCATCATCATGTCCATAGCGCCACCACCCATTGCCATCTTCTTGTGACCAGCTTCCGCCTTGCCACCTTTTTTCATGTTGACATGACCGCCTTTGGCGAGTTTTAACTCCACCGTAGGCTCGGTGGTCATCATTTTGACCATTGGTTTGAATTGTCCCATGTCGCTCTCCTTTAGGCTTGAGTTACGCCAAGAGCACCAACGCGGGTAGCGTTAGGGCCGACAGCGATAGCGGGCAACAAAATTCCCATCGTTGTACGAACGATACCGTTCGATGCAGTGGCAGGGGTGTATGTACCGCGAACGTCGCCAGTGGTGGTCGTAGCAGTTGCAGTGTCAGCGGCCACAAACGTACCAGCGTCTTGCGCCAGTGTGTTGTTGCTCTTGACGCTGGCAACGTATGACACGTTGAACACGCGAACTGGAATACCCAGAACGTCGCTTGTACCAACCACAACAGCGGTCGCAGAGCCAGCGATAGTCACACCAGAGATTTGGAAAAATGCTTTCAAACCAGTCACAGCAGTTGCGGCAGTTGCCACAGTGATGACTTCGCTCATTGCTTGGCCGTAGTAGTCGTAACCACTGACAGTAAAGGCACGAGCGGTTGTGGAGCAGTTCACCTTGACTGCGCGAGGGCAATCTAGTTGCAACACAGTCACGCCACCAGCGGTAGTAACAGACCGCACAGAAGTACCAGCAGTCAGCGTTACAGCACCAGCAGCGGCGGCAGTTTGCGACGCGGCAATGTTGTTGGTGACGGCGGCTTGAGGGACAACGTCCCAAACGTAAATTCGGCCAAGAGGGCCAACACCAATAGACATTGGGGATGGGTCGCCAAGCCCAATATTGCCGTTTGCAATCATGGTAGTGCTTGAGGCAGTCACAGATTGGTTGATCGTGTAAGTACCTGCGCCGCCCGAGCCAGTACCAAACGCGGTGATGTAAGTACCGTCGGTCACGCTAGTGCCGTCAACGTACATACCGACAAGCACTGGTGAACCAGTCAATAGGGCGGTTATAGTCAACGTCGTACCAGACATTGAGCCAGTGAAAGTCGAAGTGTTAGGGCGCAGTCCCGTACCCATGTACGTTTCGGCTGGGCCTAAGAATAGGTCATCTGAATATTGAGGCATTTTGTCTTCTCCTTGAAAAGTTTGACAAATACAAATTAACGAAAAAAGGGGCTGGGTTTTATCCCAACCCCCTGTGGCGCTTTAGACGCCGGGTGTGCCGTAAACGGCGCGGGGATCAGTGAAGCCCACTTGGTAGCGCTCAGTTGCCTTGTAGCGCATGGAGTCGGTCTCAAAGTCACCTTCCATCGTCTTCTCCAGCTTGCGACGCATCAAGAGCTTCATGCCCTCGGGAGCGTCGGTCTGCACCCACCAAGCGGTGGAGGAGGTCAGACGGGACAGAACAGCAGCGCCCTCGTCCAGCAAACCGATAGATTTGATGGGGTTGACGTCATTGTTGCCAGTGCCAGCGCGGAGAACCGACTTCAGCAGAACTTCGGCTTGGAAGACGTTGCCGGGAGCCACAATCAATTGACGTGGAACCAGACGAATCTTCTTGCCGTTGTTGTCCACAGCTTGGCGAATCTGGATCAGCATTTGCTCCAAGGAGGTCTGCGAAAGATTTGCGGCGGTGGACAGCAAGTTGCTGAAAGTACCGTTCACGATGGGGTGCGAGGTGCTGTTGAGCGCAACGCCGTCGCCACCGGGGTAGCTGGAGTTGAACGCACGGTTCAGCACGTTTGCCGACAGAGTCTCTTTGGTTTCAATCAGAGATTGAGCCAAATGACGGGCATACACCTGACCGATACGGATATGGTCACCGTCCTCAACCAACACTTTGGTCAGCGCGAAGGCAAGGCCATACACGTTGTACACATAGCGCTGGAGGAACAGAACACCACCTTGTTGGTACGACACAGGAGTGCCGTCAGGCAACTGAGGTGCTGCACCAAAACCGTAGAGAACAGGCTCTTCGTGGTAGTTGCGTGGAATACCTTCTTGCTCACGGAAAACCCGTGACCATTCATCGGTGCGTTGGTCATAAACACCATCGAAACATTCGTTCAGAATCGGTTCAACAATCGAACGAAAGTCCGTACTTCTCATTGGAGCGGCCATTTTTTACTCCTTAGATGGCGTTGATGGTTGCAACATACTGGCTGCGGCTCACTTGAACCTGAACCACGGTGTATGCGTCACCCCATGCGTTATCGACACCGGGCGACAGGTTGATGATCCGCAGATCGCCAACAGCGCTCGAACCCACCAAGCTCGTAGAGATGGTGCATTGCGACAGACCAGTGGTTGTGGAACCAGCGGAGATGTTGCTGAAATTGGCTTGATCTCCAATGGAGGTCTGAGCCAAGCTACCGTCTGCCTGAATGTCGTAAACGATGTTCGGGTCAGAGTAGTAGTAGGTCACTTGAGAACCAGTTTGGTATGCAGTGCTTGCAATCCATTGGTTGCTCACAATACGACGACCAGTTAGGTCGGTGTATTCCTGACCAGCAAAAGCACCTTGGAAGGCGCTACCAGCGGTGGCAGCAATGATGTTGCCACTGGTGTTCAGCGCTACAGGTTGGCCTTTCAAAATGCCAGTGCTGTAGGCCGAAGCAATACCGTTAGCCAGCGCGACCGCACGATCCAGACCCGTGGGGTGGAAAGAAGGACGCAGGCCAAACGGAGCATTCGTTGAAGACATAGTCTTACTCCTTTGTTCAGTTAAACGACCTACCCAGCAAAGTGCGGAGCAGGCATCGGTTTGTCAATGTCATTGAGACCTTCGCCTTCAATCTGACCGAGGCTTCTGCCCCGACTATCGCGTGCCACGTTTTGCTCTGCCTGAAGTCGAATTTTGTTCGCTTCCTCAAGCGGTGCATCATGGTGAAAATGAGCCATCACTTCTTGGTACAAGTCCATTTCGATTTTGTACAGCAGCATCTCATTACACGAGATATAACCTTCGTGCTCTCCAGCCTTTACACGGTTATTTCGCATCTCGGGTAACTCATCCGCTTTCACGGGAACGTACCCTAATCGAATCCGTTTATCGATGCTGTCGTAGCTGTTGGTTGTCGATAACCAGCAAACGTGCCACCCCGGCATATCTGGGACACTGGGCAAGGCACTCTGTGTCCACTCGTCTCGAAACATCTTCAGACGTTCACTCGACGATGCCATCTTGTCTTCCGGAGCCTCACGAATGGTATCGCGACTACCGCGATTGTCGCGGTCTCCAGAATTCAAAGTCTTCTTCAAACGTGTATCCATTTTTAACTCCTTAACCGTTGTTGTTGCGTGCTTCCAAGGCGTAGCGTCGAATCATCTTCGCTCGTTTCTCGGCGTCATCCCACATACCTGCATCTTTCATGGCCCTCACCTGATCAGGTGACAAGGTAAACGAGTTACCTCTACCATTATTCGACGCAAATTCGCGGCCTGAACCTGTCACTGCACTTCTCGGTCTCGAAGGCTGGCGTTCGTTTGTATCTCCAGTATACCTGTGAGGAATGATTCTTTGCAAGCGCTTGTCAAGCTCGACCCAATATTCCGAAGTTTTGGGGTCATACCCCTCCTCGGCCAGTATTTGGTCTTCATTGAGCGCTCGGCGGCTGTCTGGGTCTTTCCCTTGGGGGTCGTACCACGAGTTTTGGGCCATCCAGTTGGAGGCATGGCGTTGTAATTGAGGGTCTGGAGCCTGAATAGTGCGCTGATTCTGGGGTGCAACAGCGCGTTTCTTCACGTTTGCCAGTGCCTCGTGCTCTCGACGAGCCTCAAACCACATTTCCTGCGCGGAAGTCAGCAATTCACCGTCGCCATTCTTAGTGGCCTCGGCAATTTTCTGTTTTGCAAACAAAATTCGGTTTTCTTGGTTTTCAATTGCTTTGTCAAGCCGGGCAAGGTCGCTTCCATGCGACTTTCGCTCCAAAACTGACAATCTCTCTAGCAATTGCTGGTTTTGACGCTCCAAATGGGTTAATTTGACGTCTTTTTCGGTCGAAACAGCCTTGTGATACTCCTTGCGACGCAGGCGTTTGAGGCGTTTTTGCTCACGAAGAGCCTCCGCGTCCTCATCTACCGCTCCGCCAGCGACCATTTCCTGCTGTCGGGCGCGGTCGTCGGCTTCGTCGGAGCCGTGGTCGTCATTCGCCTCGGGAGAAGGAATACTCGCAGGCAGTTCGATGGTGGCCGAACCGTCTTTTTCTTCCTGAATGACTATGACTTCCTGTTCTTGGTCGGCGCTCATATAAATGCCCTCACTTCAAGAGGATTGCCAGTGATTTTGGCAATTACCTCGTGGTCGTTGAGCACCATGAACTCGACCTTTTCGTCGTCACCGTGCGGGACAAGCCAACGGTCGCCAGTCCATTTGGGCACACGCAGGTAATCACCCACGTCACACCAAATGCCTTCAACCCAAGGCTCCATCGTGTCGCGTTTTTTGAACGCCAATGGGCCAAGCGCAATGACTTTGGCAACGGGGTTTTGCGCCCGTTCTGTATCGCGTGTTTCTTCAGGCAAAAGAATTCCCGATTTTAGCTTTCGCTTGGCTTTGCGCAATTGAACAAGCACTCGCGCACCAAGGGGAATTGCACCGGGGTCTACAACAGGAAAGGCTTCCTGTAAATCAGCGGCATTACCCGCTACCGTGCTATCTGTCATCTTCATCTTCTTTCAAGAGGTGGTTAAGAATCTCAAGGGAGGATTCAAGTCCAAGGTTTTCTCCGACTAGGCGTTGGTATGCATTGAAGTCGGACGCATTTCCATGCGCCAACCCCTGTGCAATCTGTTCCTGACGCGCTTTTACAGCGCTAATAAAGTCGGAAAGTACCTTCATGCATTGGACTTGTCTACGCCCTTGGGCTGGGAGAAATTCCCGTGGTCACTATTCGCTTTTGGCATGGTGGCGCTTTTGTTCTCTTTCAGTTTTTCTCCGTCCACCCAAGCACCAGCCGCCATGCGGGTGTGCTGACGGACTTGTTCGCTCTGGATGTCTTTTTCAGTGGTAGCCATATCAATCTCCTAAGTTGCGTTGCGTGATGTTTTGCAGTTTTACAGCAGTCTGCTCCTGCTCTTGTCGTAGCTTGACCTCGTCCAAGGTCAAATCGGCGGTCTTCATTCGCTCTGTCGTGAGGTTGTCCTCGGCGTTCATTGCAATCTTGACCTGACGATCCTTGTCCTTTTGTCCCATTTCCGCTTGGAGCTTCTGCGCGTCGAAGGAAAGGCGTGCTTGGTCTTCTGCGGTGCGGCGTTGAGTCTCGGCCATAGACGCCTGCAACACAGCTTGAGCCTCGCCTTCCATTGGTGGGGGCTGTGGCTTGAACTGCTGCATGAGTTGACCAAGCTGCTCCAGTGCGGGCATGACGCCAGAAAACACTTCCTTGGAGTCCAAGCTGACGTGGTCGGAGGCCACCGCAATGGCGCGGTCAATCTCTTTGGCGATCTTGCTCTCCTCGTACTTGCCGAGCTTGACGTCGCCAGCGGCCAGAACGTAGCCCTGCACTTGCTGGGTGTACCAGAGCATCATGTGCTGTTTGATGTGCTCTAGAACCTGCGGGATGTACTTCGGCGCGATGAGCCTGTTGGAGCCAAGCATCGGGTCGAGCGCAAACGTCAGGTGCGTCTGGATATGCGCAAGGTGGTCTTGGCGTGGGTAAGCAAAGGCTGGCTTGCCCAGAGCCATTGCGCTGTTCTCGTCGGCTGCGTTCAGTTCGGCAGGCTTGCCAGAGTTGGGGATGAGTTCGTTGACGTTGGGAACCTTCAACTGCTTGAGCATTCGGCTCACCACCGCACGTTGGTCAAACATGGCAGGGAACTGAGCCGACAACTGCAACACCGACTGCATCTGGGCAACCCGCTGGGTCTCCGAGAAGATGTGCGGATCGCTGACGGGAACCACGTCGCTGTTGCGCTTGAAGTCCTCACGCTTGATGGGTAGCTCGGCGACGATGTCACCCTTGCGCTGCTCGTCCAAATACCAACGGTTAATGCGGCCAAGGATGTGGAGCACCCGACGCTGTGAATCATGGAGCCGTGAGTGGATGGAAGAGAACACCACCGCACCCTGCTCAATTAGGGCTTGGGTTGTGCCCACGGGCATATTGGCGTTGGTGTCCGCGATCTTCTCTTCGGCGGTGGTCACCACGCCCTTGGCCTCGGTGGTCAGCCAGCCCAGTAGCTGGTACAGCACAGGGGAGGGCGGATTGAACGGCATGGGCATCGCAATCTTGCGGATGTCGTCCACACCGATGCCGCCTTCGATCTCGGTCACTTGCGTGATCTCGACTTGGTCGGACTGCCCCGAGACCTTGGCTCCCTTGAGCTTGAGCATCGTCAGGGAGTTGTTGACGTGAGCGGTGTCCAGCAAAGCCCTCAGAGAGCCTGTAGCGGCTGCGGAGAGACCACCGATGAGGTGAGGTAGCCCGATGGCATACGCGCCCCGCCACGGGATGAATTTGAACTCGACGATCCAGTCCAGCTTGGTGAAGGTGTCGTCGCCTTCTTCCCAGTTGCGGTACAGGCCCAGCACCTCGCGGTCGAGGTCGTCGATCATCAGGATGTAGGGAGCCACTTCTCCTTTGGAGTAGTCGTCGTCTTCCAGTTCCAGCCATGTGTAGATGTGGTAGACCCGACGCAGGCCATCTTCACCGTCCTCGAATTGCTTGCCTTCAATCTTGGCGTTGGCCTTCTCGGCTGCGGTCTGCTCTGGCTCGGAGGTGGTGCGGATGAAGTTGACGTCGCGGTACAGCCCACGGCTGATGCGCTGCTTGAACTCCCACTCGCTGATGTCTTGCTGCTCAGTCACCCGTTGGGAGGTGTAGAAGTTGGCCGACGCAAACGGCAGGAGGATGTTGTCGATGGCGACAAATTCGGCACAGGGGCGGCGCTTCTTGTCGTCGTACCACATCTTCATGAACTGGGAGCCGCCAAGCGGTAGTTGGGTCAGCATCTGCTCCTGCTCGTCGCGGAACTCTTCAATCTGCTCGGTCAACTGCCAGTTGATGTAGTCGCGCTTACGCTCGGCCACCTCGGTCTTCTCATCGGTCACCTCACCAAGAATTTTGGTCTTGGCTGGGCCGTCTGGTGGGAACATCTCCTTGATGGCGCGGGCGGCGAAGTCTACGCAGGCTTCGGCCATCATCGGGTGGACGACCTTGGAGGCTCCGAGGAACTGAGCACCGCCGGGGGCATCATCACCCATCCCAGTGCGGCGCAGTCCTTCCTCGTACTGCTTGTCGCGCTTCTTGCGGGCTTGGCGGTCATTGTCAATCAGTTCGATGTACCGCATCGCCAATGACTCCAACTCACGGACGCTGACGACCTCTTCGGCCATGTTGGCGTAGAAGTCCTCGTCCTCGCTTGGGCCTTTGAAACCAGCAAGGCTGACGACAGCAGAACCGTCTGGCAACTCCTCGACCTCTGGCTCCTCGCCGGGGAGCATATCCACCTCAGCGCCGCCCTCATCGGTCATGCGGATGCCGTCGATGAAACGGTCTGAGTCTGGGTCGTTTGGAAATTCTGTCGCCATGTTCAATCCTTATTTCGCTTTGGAGGCCAGAGCTTTGAGACCTCGGCCAGCCTTGGAGGCCACCGCTGGGCCGAAGAGCATCGTGGGTAGCTCCATCATCGGGAACTCGTTCTCACCCAAGAACTTTAGCCTCTTGAGTTCGGTGTTGAAGCCAGAAGAGCCGCCGTATACGTCGCCCTCCTTCGTGGTGTGCAAGTCAGCCAAGCTGACTTTGGGAACCCTGTCTTTGGTGTCGGACGGAAGCATCACCGACTCAGGCTTGCTCATGCCGGGGATTTTGGTTTGGACATAGTCGCCAAGCTCCAGCCCCATGTGCAGCATATCGTGGGGTGATCCGACCAGTGCAGTGCCAAGGCGCTTGATGAAGTCAGCACGACCTTGCGGCGTCTTGAGTTGGCTGTACTCCTTCTCAAGCTGGGCGCGACCTTCGTCCATCAGCTTGGAGGCGTTTTGCTTGACGTAGGCAGGGATGGCTGGCGCGTTCATCTCGGCTGCGGTCATGCCGACGTCCTCGGGGGAGAACGATCCAGCGCCAGTAGTTATGCCACCACCAGCAAATGCCCGAGTAAGACCGCCGTGGGCTTTGTCTTGCTCTTTTGCCAGCAAGTCAGGAGCCGCAACACCCATAGCGGCGGCAGTAGCGGCATCTTTTCGGAACGGGTCAAAGGCGGCAAAACGTGAGCGCGTGGTCTCTGGATTGAACACCGCAATTGTTGGGTAGTCGTCACCAGTTGACTCTCTCAGGCGCATTGAGTCATAGCCCTTGCTTTTTAGATACTCAACAACTGGCTTGGTCTCATACATCATGTAATTGCCACCAGCGTAAAGGTCTTGCAAATTTTTTGGGATGTCGTTCTTTTTGAAGAACCCATCCATTACATCCATATCAGTCTCTGGGTTGAATGTCCTATTGGCCTCAACCCTCAAAGGATAAACCGTCGAATGAATTCCGCTTGGGGAGCCGCGAGGGCCAAACTCGGACTCTGCCTCGGCTCTTGCTATTGCGCTCCTACGGTCGTATTCAGCATTGAACTCGTCACCCTTGAGGCGCTCAAGTTCATCGTCGTAATTTACATTGCGAGAACGAATGTCTCGGTACATATCGTCAGCAGATTTAATTTCTTGCTTGGCCTTATCGCCAGTTCGCTCTGTGTGTTTTCCTTTGCCAATCCACTTGTTTGCAAACTCTGGCGACTTGGTCACAAAAGCCAAGTTGTCGTCATACCCCGGCTTGAACGCTCCAGTGATGTCTTGCTTTGAGCCGTGATATGCATCCGTCTTAATGCCCATAGCGTTGGCTCGTTGCTTTGGCGTATTGCTCTTGGGTAGTCCGAGTCCGCCTTGGGCTGGAGGCAGGGCGGCGCGTTCTTGCGCCAGCTTGAGAGCATCAGCTTGGGGCGCGTCGTCAAACAGTTTATTCAGCGCCTTGCGTGCGCCTTTGACCACACGACCAGCGTCAGCCATGTGGAGCAGGCCGCCTTTGGCTTTGGTGATGTCCGCGTCCTTGACGTCGTATGTGCCACGGTTGCCAATGGCGGATTTGATTTTGGCTGGGTCAAAAACAATCACCTCCTTGTTGCCGCCGATGTTCACGATGACGGCATCATGCCCTTGAGAAATTAACTCATCTCGACGATTGAGGACATCTTGCAATGCGTCTGGCTGGTGCTTGTTAACGGCGGCAGCAGCGCGTTTTGCCCCTTCAATGTCGTTCCACTTGACTACGGCATTAGGGTCAAAACTTGGGTCTTTCATCATCCTGTTCCAATCACCCATTGCCAACCCCTCAAATTCTTTGTAAGGCATTTGGTATGGGTTTGTCACTTGGGCAAAGACAGGCATTACGTTTCCACCCTGCGCCCCCCAATCCTTGGCATATCTGCTGGCTTCTTGGGGGTTGTTGCTCAAAAAAGTTCCAAGAGCAGTGGTCAAGTTTTTTGTTTTTGCTCCAGCCTTGCTTGGGTCAAATTTTTGGATGTCTTCAGTCGTGCCGTGGTACAGCCTATCCTTGACCTTGCTGCCCTCCAGCATCTTGGCTAGGTTCGCCTCACGCTCTGCTGCGGGCAGAACGTCTTGGGAGAACAGGCGCTTGCCCACGTCCATTGCGGCCTTAGCCGTACTGGCCTTGCCGCCCTTTTGAAAGCTCATGGTCTTGAACGCTCCACCACCAGCGGCCATGTGGTGCTCGTGGATGGTCGCCTTGATCTTGGCCTGTATCTTGTCAAGGGCGGATGGCTCCTTGGTAGCTTCACCGCCTTCTTTGAATCCCTCACGCAGCAGGTGGCGGATGTACTCGTCATTGAGAACCTGACTGGGCAAGCCTTCACCCTCAAGACCCAGCGCAAGGTCATAGTACCCCGGCCCCTCAGCGCCTTTCATCTTGTAGTCTTTGCTCTTGCGCCTTTCGATAATGTCCTGCGCCCACGGGCCTTGGAATCGTTCTGGCTTTTTCTCCCTAAACTCCTTGTGCCAAGTGGGCAAGAATATCTCGGTGGGTACTGGTTCCATGTTGTATCCCAAGTCCTCGCCCTTGAGTAGCGTGGGAAAGCCGGGGTGCAGGTCGGGCCTGTTAACCGATTCCTTCTCAAGTCGGAACAGGCGCGGGCCAGCAGCAAACGTGTCTATGTCGCCGCCATACTCAGGGTGCAGCAGCGTTGGCTCCGTCTCCTTGATGAGCGTGTCGGTCGGCTTAAAAATGACGCCCTTGCCGCTTTTCTCGCCACCCAATGCGACGCCACCCTTCTTGGGCGGGATGCCTTGACCCATCATCAGGTCGGCCAGTGCGGCACGTTTCTCAAAGGTGTCCGCCTGCTTCCAGATGCCGGGATCGCGAATGCTTGCGCCCTCTCCAAAGTTCAAAGCTAGGTTGTGGTTGATCTTGGCCTCAAGCTCGGGAGATAGCTTGCCCTGCTTCATGGCCTCCATGAACTGGCGCTTGAGCTTGTCGAACACGACGGGGTTGGTTTTGAGTTGATTGGCCGAGCCGAGCATCGTAGTCCACGCGGTGTCAGGGGTTGCCAAGTTTTTAAGGCGGGAGGCCGTGCCCTCATCCATTACACCCCAGACATTACCCTTGTAAGCTGGGTCGGCTTCGCTGATAGCGGGGAAGTTTGCGCCGCCAATGTTGCCTCCACCCACTCGGGTGCGGTCAGCTTGAGTCGTGGTCACGCGCTTCATGCCGCGCTCCATGAGTTGACCCAGAGCCTCGGACGCCTTGGTCGGGGGCTGGGACTTGATGAGTTCAGCGGCCTTGCGTCCAGCGGCTGCACGGTCGGCTGCGGTCAGCAAGGTCTCTGCGGCTGGCTCCTCGGCCAGCAGCTTCTTGACTACGTTGAGTGCGCCCGCAACTGTTTTACGATCTGCCATTGTCTACACCGCGTAAGGGTTAACCCGCTCTTTGCGGGCATAAGCATAGTCATCATCGTCGTCATCATACCGAGGCTCAGGGTTGATGTCGAGGAAGTTCATGTCCTTGAGAAGACGTATAGCTTGGGTGGCCGAGTCTACATAGTCGTCGTGGGAGGAGTCAGGGAAGGCGCATATCTGGGAGAGGAAGCCCTCGCACCAGTCCTTGACGTAGCCCTTGCGCACGCCCGACTCAGGGAGCCAGACGCGGCCAGTGGCGAAGATCGACGCGGTGATCTGGAGGCGTTGCATCTTGTCTGCCTTGCCGGGGTTGTAGCCCCTGACAGGCAGGTGGGCCTGACGTAGCTCTTGGATCAGGGAGATGCCCGCAGCCTTGTCCTCCACCAGTATCAGGTCGGGGCGCTTGGCGTCCTTGCCCTCACCGTAGGACACCCGCCACTCCTCTAGCACCTTGGGCTTGAGCAGGGGGAAGGTGAGGTGCTCGGCCCAGCAGTCGATCAGCAGCACGGACATCGGGCCGTCCATTGGCTTGAACACACCCCACGTCGTCATGGCCGTCGGGTCGTTGTGCTCCTTGTCAGTGAAGGCGCAGTCGTAGCTCTGCACGATGTACTCAAAGCGGGGGAAGGGCTTGTCGGCAGGCCAGAGCTTGAACATATCGCGGGAGACGACCTTGCCGTCCTCCAGATCGACCAGCGTTCCCATCACCTCCTGCTCGTAGAGCTTCGACCCCTTGTACTGCTCCAGTTGGTTCTTGAAGGTGGGCGCGAGGTTGGCTGCGTTCTCATAGGTCGTGGCGCGGTCGATCACCACGTCGTCACCCTCCCGACCGACTAGGTCGAGGATCAAGTCCTTGGGCCGGGGCGTGGTGGTCACGATGACCCGTGGCGCTTCACCCAGACGCAGGCCGAACATCATCATGTCCCACGCCTCTTGGATGTAGTGGAAGGCGGCAAGCTCGTCGCACCATGCGAAGTGGAACTGAGGGCCACGCAGGCGCTCGTAGCTGTCGGCAGAGATGCCACGGATGGTCGAGCCGTTGACCAGCTTGATCTGGTGATCCTGCTTGTTGTAGTCCACCACCAGTTCTTTGGGGATCACTTGCAACAGTCCGCTCACGCCCTCAAAGCAGGTGAACTTCAGGTCGTTGGCAGTGGGAGCCAGCACCAGCCCTCGGCTGTTGGGGATCAGCCAGCACCACCACCACAGAGCCTCACTCGCCGAGCGGGTCTTCCCGGCTCCCCGGCCTGCCAGCATCATCCAGACAAGGTACGCCTGCTCAAGCGGCGGCGGTATCTGGTAGCTGTGGGCGCTCGACACCCATTTAGCGTGGGAGATGTAGGCAATGCGGTCGTGGACGGGCAGCGCGTCGAACTCGGCTGCGGTGTCCTCGTCGAGCATTTCAAGCATAAATGTCGCACCGAGAACAGGATTGAGGGCAGGTTGGGTAAAACCCCGCGTTTTTCGACACCATCAGGGGTCTTTCTGTTCTGATTGCGACATCAGCCCACACGCTTGGTCATCTCCATGTTGCGCATAAGCTCAAACAAGCGGGTCGATGTGGCGTCCTCGGTAGCGATGGGCGCTCCACCCTCCACGCCCTCTAGCGCCACGCGGTCGCCGTATTTCTTGGGCTTGAGCTTCATGGCCGTCCACTTGCGGGCTTCGATCCTGTTCTTCTGCCACTGGATATAGGCGCTGCTCAAGTCCATGCTTAGGACTTCCCCAGTCTTCTTGTCAATGAGCGGACTCAACTCTGGCCGCTCATCAGCGATCTGGATGATTTCGTCGGCCAAGGTGTCGGCCTGCTCTTCCCGTGCGCGGGCGTATTGCTCCGCAAACGAAGGATGGCGCAACAACCACTCGTAAACCGTAGACTGTGCTGGGAGCACTCCCGTCGTATCTGACCTCAGTATCTCTCTAAGGCTCATTCCCTCTGAGAGCATGATGCAGATGAGGTCTGCGGTCTTTTGGCTGAATGTCGTAGGAGCGCCGATCTTGGCCGATGCTACCTTCCCCTTGGCTTTGGGCTTGGCGGCGCTTGTAGCGGCCTTCTGGCGCGTTTTGGCAGTGGTTTCTGGCATAACCCGTAATCCCCGTGAAGTGAATGAATGACGTCAGTGTATTCGATTCGCTTTCGGTTCGCCAGTGTGTAAGTTGCCAGCGCAGGGAGCCTCAGTAGAGATGGTTTTGACAGAAAGCAGCCCTGTCCGATTACTGTGCGCCAGCACGGCTGGGGACTGGTGGGCATTCCTGTATGGGCGGGCCAGTGGTATGTACCCGCTTGGACTTCCCTGACTAGCCAGCCCCCATGCGTGATGGCTCCACTTGCGTGGAAACCGATTCGCTTTCAACTCGCTTTCATTTGGGTTTCGATTCGCTACACAGCGATTCAACTCGCGCTTCTGGCCTCTGTTGGGCACACTCTTCAGGAGTCAAGCTGAAGTCTGGAACCCATGACATAAGCACGATGAGCGCTACGAAGATTATCCCACAGAGCACGTCGTCAAGCAACTGATTTTTCATCATCTACTCCTAAGTCTCCACCGAAATCGATACCGCACTTCTCGCACGTCCAGTACCACAGGACATGGACGTCGTCCACGGTGTGGCGTCCCATCTCATCGCAGTCGTGGCCGCATTTAGGGCACTCGTGATCTTCTCTCATATCAGCCTCCCACGCCGATCTGGCCTGTCATGCTGAGGTAGTGGTTCTGGCGCTGCACCTGCATCCACTCTACACGACGGGCCTCTGCTTCCTCACGGCGTTGCTGGGCTTCCCACTCGGCTGCGCCCTTGTCCACCAAGCGCTGGATGTCTTGGTTCACTAACTGGTTGAATTCTGCTTGAGTCATTTCGGTTTCCTTTCGATTTCGATTCGCTTTTGATTCGGTTATTGGGGGCTTTCGCCCCCTTGTGGTTTAGAAGCTGGGATCAACGTGGTGGTCACGGACACCCAAGATCAAACCACCGCTGGACTTCTGGAAACGCCCTGTCTCCTCGTTGATATAGCCACGCACCCACTTGCCAATCTTGCGATCCATGCGGTACAGGTCGGCGTAGCCGTCGGTGCTAGGCACTGTGGCGAACTTGGCGCTGCCGTCGTGGGTGCTGCCGCTCACAACCATCACGGTGTCCTCAACAACGCTGATCTGGTAAGCCCAGACCTTGCTGGTCAACTCAGTAACTTCGGTTACGGTAGCTGAGTGGCGGTCAGTCCACGACAGGGTGGTAGCGGCCATGCCGACCACTGGGGCTGGTGCGCCTACGGTCATGCGGCTGTAGAGGCTGTTCACGAGGCTGTTGGTTTGTGTTCCGATGTTCATTTCGCTTTTCCTTCTGTGTTACCTGCGATGTTGCAGTAGTGACATTGTAACCTCAAGATAAACTAGCAGAAACCAGTTTCTGCTAATTATTTTGTAGGTGTTTACCCTAATTCTCAAAAATTAAAGACTGCTGCGCCAGACGTTGGTCTTGCAGCTTTTTGTAATCTGGGTTCAATTCGCAGCCAAGGTATTGCCGCCCAAGGCTTTGCGCGACCTGTGCGGTTGTTCCACTACCCATAAAAGGGTCAAGCACTATGCCGCCAACTGGTGCGCCAGCCATAATGCAAGGTTCAATCAATTCTGCTGGAAAAACAGCAAAATGTGCGCCAGCGTAGGGTTTGGTATTTACCGTCCAAACGCTACGCTTGTTTGCCATCTCGTATGACTTCTCAAGACCAGAGTGCGGTTGCAGACCACTGCCTTCATTGTGGTACTTGCCATCAGTTCTATCGCGTGTACCCCAATCCTGTTTCACTGGGTCTTTGATCGATTCATGGTCGTAGTAATACTTCTGCGACTTGCTCAACAGAAAGATGTACTCATGCGCTTTGGTGCATCTGTCTTGCACTGACTCAGGCATCGGGTTGGGCTTGTGCCAAATGATGTCTTGGCGTAGATACCAGCCATCAGCACGGAGAGCAAAGGCCAGCATCCAAGGGATGCCAATTAGGTCTTTTGACTTCAGCCCTTCTGGAACTTTATTGATGCTTTGCATACCGCCAGCAAGATAAGTGGCTTTTTGACCAACTCCCATTTTGTGTACTGTGTTCATTTTTGATTCAACATCACCGCCATTTCTTGCGTAGCTATCACCAATGTTCAGCCACAATGTGCCGTTATCTTCCAGCACATCCCACACACAGCGGAATACTTCGACCATTGCCTTGATGTATTCCTCTGGCGTTTCTTCTAACCCAATCTGTCCTTCGTGGCCGTAGTCACGCAAACCGTAGTACGGTGGGCTGGTAACGCAAGTCTGCGCCTTGATGCCTTGCTCTTTCCATTTCCGCATGGTTTCACGGCAATCGCCAAATTCAATTCGATTCATTAGGCTTATCCTCCATCTTGAGGTGGGACAGCAACTGCACCAACACCATTGCGTCGTGGCTGTTGGCCTTGGTGATGTAGTTCTCGACCTCATGGAGAACGAACTCAAAGCCGCTATTGAACCCTCGGATGTACTCGGACATCACGGCCTCCGCTGGTGGCTTGCAAGCCCTGTGCTGGCTGGTGAAGTGATCCATCGCCTCAATCAAGGTATCGATGGGCACGGGCATGACGGGAGGGCTATCCTCCTCCCCGCATATCTCGCACTTGAACTTCCCCGTATTCGTGTCAATGACAAGGTGGTCTATGTCTTCGTTCATACGCCCTCCCGCGCCTCTTGGCGACCGCGTTCGACCAAGTAGCGGGCATCCGCCCTATCCTCTATCGCCTCGGCCTCCAGAAAGGTTCTGATGGCCTGCGCGGCGGCTTGCCCAGCCTCTGGTGACTTGGCCTTCTCGTACTTGTAGCCGAGGTTGATGTACTGTGATTCGGCGGCTTTCATGCTGTGTACTCCAATGCTTGCAGGTTGCTGATACGGGCGTTGATGTCAGTGATGGTGTTTTGGAAGTCGGCCATCACTTTTTGTCTGCGCTTCTCCAGCAATTCAATTTGCTGTGCGCGTGGGTCGTAGCCTTCAGGCACATCGACCTCAACTTCGCGTGTCCCAATGTATACCCTGTCTTCAGTTTCGAGCTTGCAAGGGAAAAGCTGAAATTCGCCTTCTGGCTCCCACGAAACTTTTTCGTAGTGCAAGTGCATGGTCTTGGTAATTTTCATGGCGGTTCCTTTCTGGGGGACAAAGCCCCCGTAATTGATTAGTTCTGCGAGAAGTCGTATTCGAGGCGCTCGGAAAAAGATGAGGTGTCCATGTTTTCGTTCATCTCTTCTTTAATCCAACGCGCCACCCACTCTTGGGCGGTAAGGCTGTTATGGCCTGACTCTTCGCTTTGGTTTGCGTCAGCGGCTATTTCAGCAGCCTCAATCTGAGTCAGATTGATGTCGTGCCGCTTGTAAATTTGCTGGGTTTCGGTTGCTGTAATCATGGTGATGCTCCTTGATGGGGCCGAAGCCCCGTTGGTTGATTAGCGGCTGGTGACTTTGACCGAGAACACAGCAGTGGTCTTGGTGTTGGCGGCAATTGCTTTTGGTACGTCTTGCTCTTCGTAACCAATCTTGGCCGCGACCTTTTTCCAGTCAGCCTCGACTTCGAGCTTGCCCGCAACCAGAGCCAGCCAGTCGGTGCTGGAACGATTGCTTTCGATGTAGGTGGCTTTGAACAGGTTGCCCTCGACAACCTTTGCACCGCCCATGCTGGCGGAGTCTTTGATGTCGTCCTTGATGGCGTCGGCCTGCTTGGTCAACTCGGCGATCTGGGCCAACAGGTTACCCAGTACATCGACTTGGGTCAGGGTGATGTCGTTTGATTTCATGGTGGACTCGCTTTCTTTCTCTGGTTCTGCCTTGCACGATTGCTTGGTCAGTGATTGGGAGTGTAACTCCAGATTAAACAGAAAAACAGCCCCAAACGAAAAAAAAGTGAAAAAAACCTCAAAAGTAGGGAAAACCCCTAGTTTTCAACCAATCGCTGGATCGTCACGTTCAGGGCGTCCATCTCGTCCATCTTCCTCACAGCCCACATCCTGCGCTGCCCGTGGAGGCCGTTAAACGCCCCTTGGTGGCAGTCTTTGCACAGGGCAATGCAAACGTACTGCCGATGCTGTTTGACGTGGTGTGCGTCGCTTGGGCCAGCCTGATCGCATACCGAGCAGGGGAGCGACTTCACCCGCCCGACGTGAGCGCGTTCAGCCTTTGTCAGTTGGTTGTTCACGCTTGGCCTCTGGTTTGATAGGGCGCTCTTCTGTGTAGAAGGTGTGGTTGTTGAAGCATAGGCGCTTGCGCTTGACTACGCTGCCCTGAAGTTGGCGCGTTTCTTTCACGTCTGTGTGCGCCTTGCATTCTGGGCATCTCATCCGCTCTTCTCCTTCAGCATCTCAACGTACTTGCACAGTTGGGCAAACACGCTCGGGTCTAACGCCACCACGTTGTTCTCGTGATGATTTACTGCCAGCCATATCTGGAATCCGTCGAAACTGGCGTACACGCCATCGCCCAAGTAAATTGATTCATCGTCCATAGCTATTCTCCTAAACAATCGTGGTTCTACGGTTCTTCGAGTTCGGGAAGAACACCAGCGAGAACACTGGGAAATCCATCGGCTCGTCCGGTGTCACAGTCTCGCCATTGATGAGCACAGCGCCTTGCACCATGTGCCTACGCAGTTCGCCGTTGCTCATGACGGTGCATGGGCGCTCGGCGGACATGGGTATTGCTGGTCGCAGGCTGTTCAAGTATTGCAGTACGTTCATATCTTGCTCCATACCCAAATGCCCAAAATTACAAGCAATACCCAATACTGAGTTTCAGTCATGCGGCCCCCTGCGGAGGTGTGCAGGTATGAATAGCAGTCTTGTCAGCAGTGCGCTTGCCGCAGCGTTCGCAGAAGTTCCACTCGCGCCCGGCCAGTGCCGCCTTCTTGCCATCATAGAAGCCCGACTGGTATGCGATGGTCAGCGCGTCAGGCTCCTGCGCTGGCTGTGCCAAGGCTTCATCACCTTTGATGGTAAATGGGGCAATTTTCATCTCTCGCACAATGTGCCCGTAACCCTTACTGGCAGCATATTTCAAAGCCTCAAGCGTTAGTGCTTCGTCTTTAGTCAAAATTCTTCTCCTTGAGTTTGGCTTCAACAAATCGGACAATATCCATTTTGTAAAAACTTATAAAACTTTTTGCTTCTTTTTCCGTCAACCCTACCCACTCGCGCTTTGGTGGGGCGGTTGCGTAAAACTCGTCAATGTTTGCCAAGGCATCAGATAGCTCAAGGCGGTCGTCCCATGCGCTGTGCTCCATCATTATTTTGAGGTGCTCTTTTGAGCCTTGCGCCACCGGCTCCTGCTCTGGCAGGGGTGGGGTGGTGGCCTTATTTATTGCGTCAACGAGCCATGATGGAGGCGCACAGTCTGCTTGCTTTCCATTTTCAACAAGGTACGCAGACCATCTGCCGAGACATTCCCACAAGTGCGTCACAGGCTCCTGCGCTGGCTGTGCCTCAAATTCGGCCATCACTTTATGCGTAGCGCGAACCATTGCGTCTTCAAAGTTTGCCCGCGTGTCGCGTTTAATTGATGCCAACTGCTTTTCAGCAAGCGCACCCCAATCCTCCTCTTGCTCCTGCGCTGGCTCCTCAAGGTACACGCTTGCTGGGTCAATGCGCTCACCATTTTTTGACCACGATGTGCCGTACACAGCGCGGTCTTCGTGCATCTTCTTGTACTCCGCATCAAAGTGGGAATTGATTTTGTCCATTGCCGCTTGGCGCTTAGCTTGAAAGCCACCGCCCCACGCACCTTGCTTGCGGGCAAGGTCGTCAAACGCCTCGTCTTCTTCAGTTTTCATGTTTGCTCCATTTTTTGTTTTTTACGCTCTATGTCTTGCAGGATTTTTTTGAATACTTCGACCCGAATATCAAATGCATCTTCTTCGTAATGATGAAGCAAAAAATCATTCAGAGTTACGCTCTGTCCCACAGATTTGCTGATGTCGTTGTTGTCGATGTACCGCACGTCTATAACCCAAGTCATAGCATTCCATTCTTTAATGTGATGCAAGTACCCTCAAGCTGGGTAATCATGGCGTTACCTTTGAGGGACATCTTGCGTAGGTTTTCCTTTTGCTCCTCTACTGAGCTACGGCACTCCGATTCGCGGGTGAAGTATTTCATTGACTGCATGAACTCACAGTGATTGTTCATACAGACGAACAGGATGGGGATGTAGATAACTTGAATCATGCAATTAGCGCCCACAAAATGCTACCCACGGCAGCGACAAACAAAACAAACGCAAAAACCGAAATGACGGTGACGACAATGTCCTCTAGGTAGTCATCGTCCTCGCCACTCATGCCGCGTCCCTCCCCTGAAACATCTCCGCGCTCCACGCATCAAGGATGCGGGCCTTGGCCTCTTCGCGTTCTTCTGGTGGGTAGATGTCGGCAACAACGTCATCCAGTATTTTTAACGTTGACTCTGCCATCTGCTGTGGTGTAAGTATCATTTCGCATCCCTCGCTGCAAGCATTGCGTCTGCCATTAGATAAGCCTCTGTTGCAAGCAACTCAAAATTCCAAACGCTGTCTTTAAGCACCTGCATAGCCCGTCCCGCAAATTCATCACGCATGGTCATGTCGCGGGCAAAACCGCCTGTCTTGCTCATCCATGTGGGGTCGATGGTTGTGGTGTCTTCTTTCATGCTTGCTCCACCTCAAGTGGTACATCACGCCATTCACCCTCTGCTTTTCGCAAAGGTATATCACCAGTCCAACCAAGATTGATGGTTATTGATTTCTCCCACCATTGCTGGAGGATGCGGACTGTTTTTGATTCCGTTACATCTTTGTAGTTTTGAAATGGCACTTGTACTGTGCGCTCAACAAAACGCAGTTTGGCTGTCGGCGTCATTTGCACTCCTTGGTGAATGCTGCGCGGAGGGTGAAGCACTCAGGGACGTACTGGTAGTAGTAGTAAGCGTACCCGGCCACCATCAGGGTCGCAACAAAGCCAATTGCCATGCAGGCAACGGCGAAGAGGTTGAAGACGGCTCTCATGGCGTCAGAACGCATACTTGTTGGCGCAGATAACGTCCAGCACGATCTCGCTGCTGACGCCATTGACCATCCGCTTGCCGTACACCAGACGTGGCCGCAGGTTGACCTCTTGGCACTCCTTGATAGCGTCGATCTGCTCCATGCGGGTCAGTGGCTGAATCTTCTTGTCGAGCACCAGCGTCTGACTGGTGAACGTAGGCTCTTCAACCACCCTCGTGTTCGTTGAACATCCTTCCAGCCAGCCCATTGAACAAATAATCAAAATCGTAAACACAGTCTTTTTCATAGCGTTGCCTTTCCTTCTGCTCGGTTGTTTGCTTGTTCGGTGCGCCAGATTTCAACGCGGGCTTGTGCCCCCAATAAATCCCAGCGCAGCTTTTCTTCTATCTCAATTGCCTCGCGCAGCCCCTCAAGAAGCTGCACATACTCAGGGTGCGCGTATGCCTCGCGCTCTTGCGCTCCAATGGCGCTCTCCATGCTCCGCTTCATCAAGATGGCCTTGAGGGACTTTCGGTACTCTTCGATGTAGCACCTCTCGGCCTTTGCTTTAGCGAACTTCTTTCCGTTGAGCAGGATGTAGTCAACGGCTTTGTGTGGGTCGCGGTCTTCACTCATTGCTCATCCTTTGGTGGCCGTTGGCATGACCAGTAAAACCACACCATGAAGAACCCAAATACCCAGACCCCAATCCCAGTCAACATCAAAATCCAACTGACCACTTGGAAAAATTCTTCCATCACTTTCTCCTTTCTTTTATAAAGTCTTCACGCACATCAACCATCGCTCTCGCTTGTTCAAAAGCCTCGTAAGCAATGTCAACTCTTGACCGACCTTGCACTGGCTTTTGTACCAAACCCATCAAGATGAACATCGCGTAAATGTCAATCAGTTCTGGTTCTTCTGTCATGCTTTTTTCTCCAAACTTTGCATTACGCGGTCATGCAGGACATCAATCAACGGCGGGTCTCCTGAGAACAAAAAGTACACCACCACCAAAGCAAAAATGAAGTTCATTCAATCCCCTCAATAGTTATCTTCACCATTCCACCAATCTCGTCCGCCCAGTACACCCGCAGGTCTTCAATTAAGGCGTCGTCTTGCATCACGCCTGCGTGAGTCATGGAGTCCAGAATTGCTTTGAGCAGGTTGTCTAGGTCGCGACGGCGGCGGTCAGGGCGATATGCCCTGATTTCCACCTTCACGGCGTAGTCGATGTGCTTGTTAGCCCGCTGTATCAGCACTTGGTCGGCCACCGCCTTGCGGTACTCGCGTCCCTTCTTACTGATAAGAACGCGCCCATCGAAGTTGCGCCAGTAAGTGTTGACCGTTGGAGGCCAAGGTAATGTGATTTCAATCATGCTTGCCCCCTTGCTCTGATGGCTTTGCCAATAGCCCCATCTTGACAAGCATCCATGCTGTCACCAATCAATGCACACGCCTCACGCTCGTCGGCGGCTATGGTTTCCAACTGCCCGCGCAAATTAGCAACCAACAGCATCAGAGAATCTCTTGCCGTTTTAAGTCGGTGAAACTCAATTTCTTCGTCGTCTGTCATTTCCATTCTCCTGTGTTGCCTCTATTACCCTTTGCCCACTGTTCTCGAACATCTGCTTCAAGACGTGACTTGGGATGTAAGTCGTTCCATCCCTTGTGCTGCTTCCCCATGTGGTCACGGTAGCCGTTGAGCCAGTTGTGAGCACCGTCACGATCTTCCAGTCTCTTTTTAATGACCCATCGAACGAGACAGCGATGCCGATGTTCATCGTCTCCAACACCTTCTTGCGCGGCATTCAAAATTCCCCCCCAGCGTCGAATGACATTGGACGCGAGTCGCAGGACTCCACAAACTGCTGGCTGTCTTTCAGATACCAAAGCGAGTACCAATCCTCGGACTCGCCGTTACGCTGCTTCTCGCACATCAGGTAAGCGTCAGGGATCATCGGATCGACCGAGCCAGTCTGCGCGTCGTGCTCCTTCTTCTTGTTCCGCCAGACCATCAGGACGTTGTCCACTTGGTCGCTGATGGAACCCGAACCCTTGATGTCATTCTTGTTCGGCTTGATCTCCTCGCTTTGCAATTTGCGGATGTGGTGGATCAAGTGGACGTGGACGTTGTGGTCACGCGCCAGCGAGGTCAACTCATCGACAAATGCTTTCTGCGCGTTGTAGTCGTCCTCGCCAGACACGCACTTCATCAGCGAGTCAATGAAAATGTGCTGCACACCCAACTCCACAGCGCTGTAGCGCGAGACCGCAATCACCTGCTGCGCGGTCACTGTGCCCTGCTGGTCGTACAGCCACAGGTGGTCAAGAGCAAACAGGCGCATACGCTCAATCAACCCGTTCAGATACCGCGCCTTGTCGATGTAACGTGGGAAGTCGATGTTCTCGCCAGCGAACTGACGCAGCATACGGAACAGGGTTCGCTTGGGCTTCATCTCGAACGACGCAATCATTACCTTCTGGCGCTGCTTGATTAGCCCCAGTGCGATCTGGCCCGTCACCATGCTCTTGCCGCCACCGTTGCCGCCTGCGTACAGCGTGACCTCACCAGCGCGGAACTGAAACCCTTGGCTGGTCTTCGGCCACGGCATGGTCTGCAATTCCTCAACCTTCGGGCTGTTCAACTCCTGCTCAATCTCCAGCAAGAACTCGTCTGCCAACCGAACCTTCTGGGCCACGTCGTTGGCCTTCAGGTATTTCTCAAAATCAATCTCGTCGGGCTTGATGATGCGGATGCGACGCGCCTCATCCAACTCCTTTGCCCGAACCTCTACGCTAGACATTTGCATACTTCACCGCCTCTTCTATTCGCTGTTGGGATACTTTCAATCTCTCTCTGTCGCCCTCGGCCAGCCGCTTGCCTTGGCTCATGTCGTAGGCACAGATGGCGACCACCAGTGTCTCAAACGAGATGATGCGCAGCAAGTCGCTGGCGTAGAACGCAGGCTTCACCGCAGGCAACCCGTGGACTGGGTAGTCGCGGCGCTTGTCGTCAGGCGGGAACAGGTCGCCCAAGTCCAGCCCGACCGAATGCACTACTTGGAAAACGTCGCACCCTGCGTGGCAGTGCAGCAAGATGCGGCCATCTTCTTTTTCGCGGATCGACAATGACGGGCCTCTGTCCTCGTGGGCAGGGCAACGTGCCGTCCATGACCCGTTGCGGCCTTTGACTTTTGCCAGTCGGCTCAACAGTTGCTCAATCGGTGTCATATCACCCTCCGACCTGCAACCGAACCGCTAACCGAATCGGTTTCCGAGTCATCCTCCCACCGCTTTTGGTTCAAGAACGTCATGGGCGCAGGCTCAAACCCCGAAACCCACTGCTCAGAGGCCTTTAAACGGGTCACCACGGCGTTTATTTTGTCGGTTAAGGGGTCTAGTGCTTGACGCTCCCATTTCGTCTTACAGGCCGATTTAGCGACTTTGCGTTTCGATGTCGGCCAGTTGTTCCAAAATTCATCAAAACGTGATGTTGTCGGAGCATCCGACGAAATGGTATTTGTATTTCTATTTCTGTTTCTGTTAGGGTTCGCTTTCGGTTTCGATTCGGTTTTCGATTCGCTTTTCGACGGTCTTCCTCCTCTGAGGCCAAGCTGTCGATTGTTCTCAACTTGACGTTGATAACGTGTCAATTCGTCATGGCAACGACGATTAAAGTACCCTGTTTCGGTACGTTCAAAGAACTCATTCAAAACCGATTCGGTTATGTCCAAATCCAGACGGATTTTTCGGGAAACCGATTCGGTTTCAAGTGGGATTTCTTTTTCGCTCATGTAGTACAAATCCAGCAGACGGCGGTAGGCCAAATCTTCCGCATCCGACAGATGCACGGTGTGCGTCAGGTAGTCACCGATGTGGAACTTGTACCAAATCATCTGAGTTCTCCGAAGATGTCTGGCCGCAGCGTGGTGCGACGTACCTGCCCTTTGGTGTACCGCTCAATGGCAACGGACAACTCCGGGCTAGGCACTTCCCTGTTGGAAATAAGCAGGCTCAACCACGTCTTGCTGATGCCCAGCTTCCGCGCCATTGCCAGCTTCGCCCCTCTCGGCTTGGTGTCAAAAAATTCAGTCAGTGTCATGTATCTCCTTTTCGGTTGGTTTAAGCGCATCATACACCAAAAAAAAGAATAGACAACGGGATTGTATTTCCTACTTAAATTTGCTAAACTCGGGCGGCAATCAAATGTGAAAGCGAAGAATGCACACGGAACATGAATTTCACGAGGCCAACCTCGAAAGAATGCAAATGCTTGAAGC
>Ga0209088_10000617_pt1 | contig 24694 bp, 33 predicted proteins | sample S_140625_EF_Meta_FD_187324 | JGI IMG/M metagenome (GOLD analysis project Ga0209088, IMG submission 187324) | Freshwater microbial communities from Lake Simoncouche, Canada to study carbon cycling - S_140625_EF_MetaG (SPAdes) (version 2) | ecosystem: Environmental > Aquatic > Freshwater > Lake ... | reverse complement strand
TCGTCCTTTAAACTACTATACTAATGCAGTCAACGTGGCTGCATCAACTGCCAGTAGCAGTTACACAACAGGTGCATTGATTGTGGCAGGTGGCGTGGGCATTGGTGGTAATTTGTATGTAAACGGGGATATTTTTGGCAACCTTAGTGCCACTGATTTAAACTTAGGTAATGTAGTTGTTTCGGGATATATTAGTGCTGTTGGAAATATTACTGGCGGAAATATTAATGGAAATATTACTGGCAATATTACTGGCAATATCAATATTACTAGTGCAAATGCATCAGGTAACATCACCGGTGGTAATGTATTGACTGGTGGACTTGTTAGTTCCGCTGGAACCATAACCAGTTCAGCTAACATCACCGGTGGTAATGTATTGACTGGTGGGCTTGTTAGTTCCGCTGGAAATATTAGAACCTCAGGATTTTTTATTGGAGACGGTGGCTATTTGAGTAATGTAACAGTGTATAGCAATGTTGCCGCAACACAAATTATCTCAGGCACCACACAACTAGCAATTGAAGTGCCAAGCGGAAATATGCAGGCATCTATTAACGGTACTGCAAATGTAGTGGTATTTCGGTCTACTGGTGTAAATATTTCAGGATATGTAACAGCAACCGCTAATATTACAGGTGGTAACGTATTAACAGGTGGTTTGATAAGTGCTACCGGTAATTTATACGGTGGTAATATACTTAACTCAGGTCTAAATTCAGTTACTGGTAATATTACAGGTGGTAATGTATTGACTGGTGGTTTGATCAGTTCGACTGGTGCTATTACATCTGTTGCTAATATTACAGGTGGTAATGTATTGACTGGTGGTTTGATCAGTTCGACTGGTGCTATTACATCTGTTGCTAATATTACAGGTGGTAATGTATTAACTGGTGGTTTGATCAGTTCAACTGGTAACATCATTGGCGGTAATATCCGCACCGCTGGGTTAATAAGTGCTACTGCTAATATTACAGGTGGTAATGTATTAACAGGTGGATTGATCAGTTCAACCGGTAATCTTACCAGCGGTAATATTGCAGTTACTGGGAATATTAGTTTAACCGGTAATGTTATTGGTGGTAACTTAACTACAGGTACTCAGATTGTTGCTACTGGCAATATCACTGGTGGTAATATTAGAACTGATGGACAGACAGTTGTAATGAATGCCACGGCACCTCCTGCAGGTGGTGTTGCCGCTTACTTGATGTCAAATACTGCTAACCTTGGCGTATTCTTTGGGTCTGGAGCACCTACAATAAGTGCGGCACAGGGCAGTCTGTATTTGAGAACAGATGGTAGTTCAACCAGTACCAGAATGTATGTGAACATCAACGGTACTACCGGATGGACTGCGGTTACTACTGCGGCTTGATTACAAATATCTAGCATAAAACTCAGCCACTTCAGGGAATGTCTTTTTAAAAGACTGATTTCTGAACTGGTCAAATTTTTTAATTTCTGCTATCATTTTGATGATGTCAGTTGAGTTTTCTTGCCAAGATCTGGGTATGAGATTTTTAAAGTCTGTTTGTTGTACAGCGTTAACATACTCTTGAGTGCAGTTATTTAAATTGAATATTCCCTTAGCCAAATGACGTGTATGATGTGTTATATCACCTTCACGGTTGGCAGTAAAATTGTTTTTAGCCCAAGCATCTAATTCATTTATGTAATAAAAATTAAAAATACTCACAGTTTCTTCAATCAAAAACATTGTATTACTTGGTGCAGTTGCTCGAATTTGCATAATATTATCAACAACCTGCTTCCAGTCAGCAGGCCAGCGTAGGTATTCAAATTTTTGTTTTATTCCGTCTAAACTCACGTGTAGTTTTACTAGATGAAATCGATCAATTAACTCATAGTTACGCGGGTGTATAGGCTGTGTGCCGTTGGTCTGGAAGCATAATGTTAATTGTTCTTTAGCATTAGGCACATTGTCTGCCAACCACTTGGTTACTTCCCAGTATGCTTGACCTAGAAGTGTTTCGCCACCGCAAAATACAAGCATACGAAGATTAGAAAGATCTAACTTTTCTAAAGCTGTGATTACATCATCGTATTGTTGTGGTTTTCCAATTGGTTGGTTCCATTCACCATGTTCTTTAAGATGCTTTTGCCAAAAAGTACTTGACCAAGTACCACAAGATCTGCAGGCAAGATTACAACTTACGTCAAACAAAAGATCTATTCTTTTTGGACCAGAAGAATCTAAACTATTCCCAGTAAGGCCGGCGTTCATGCCTGTACGAAAACTAGTTTGCCCAGCGGATTCTAAACTTTGACAATTTTCACACCCGGGTGACCATACATTTTGTTTGTTTTTTTCGCGTAAGGGAATAAATCTAGAATCTTCCCAAAAATTAGTTGCGATATCTATTGAGAATCTAGTATTACGTAAACAGCAATGTTGAGCAGTTGCCCTGGGCCCTTTAAAATTTAATTCAAGGCCATTGTGTATCATCGAACAATAAACATTGCTCATGATTGTTTGATCTGTCCCAGCAGTTGTTTAAGTTTGGCACTTTGCACATCTGCCGATACCTTGGCAGTTTCCTGTGGCGGTTTTTCCCAAGCACTAACACCTTCAGGACGGTTCCACTTTACTGGTGCGTTCTCATCTACCACACCATCCTCGTCGGCACGGACTTGGCTACGTGCTTTGATTGAATCCATGATATTCATTGTGGGCTTGTTGTAACCATTTTCTTCTCCGCCTGCATCTGTAATACGCATGGTATCAATGTTGTATTCCAAATCAATCTTTTGACCAACGCCGGTACTACTACGCGACTTCATACATTGTATTTGATACTTGCCACGCTCTTTCATAGCACGGCTTGTAAAGATACCAAACACGTTGTCAGCAGTATTGATCTTGGAGATACCACCTGAAATGTGACTGTGATCAAATTCAATTTCTTCTACTGCACTACGATTCAACTGTGATGCTGTAACCATTAGCACACCCAGTTCTTTGGCCAAGTTACGTAGTTCTTCTGAAACATACTTGTCTTTAACAAACAAGTCATTGGGACTGACCTTGGCACTCACAGGCATCAACAAGTCCAAGTAGTCCACCATGATAAAGTCAACCTTTATATTGGTTTGTATCTGTACTTCTTTGATATAACTTCTAATGTCGTTGATGTTGCTTTGTGCCGGTAATCCTTTAACTCGATACTGTCCAGACTTTTTGGCCACAAGTTTGACCTTGAGTTCTGTTGTGTCAATGTCTTTACGTATCTCTTTGGTGCTCATGTTGGTCAACATGGCATCTGTTCGCAAACTTGTAAGTTCTTCACTCAATTCTAGTGTAACGTAAACACCGCTGAGTCCTTGTTGCAACCAGTTCAATGCAATGTTCATCATCACAAGACTCTTGCCTGATCCGGATCCGCCGGCAAAGATGTTTAGTTCACCGCGACTAAATCCACCATACAATAATCTATCCAGTTGCGGCCAACCTGTTGATACTTGTCCACCTGAGTTGAAATACTTGTTGATGCGACCTGCTGGATCAGCAAAGTAGTCTGTACCCATGTCCTTGGTTAAACTTATTTGTACTGCATCCTTGATCAGTTTCTCTACAGGCTCAAATTCGCCCTTCTCTAGTAAGTCTGCTGACTTTAAGATCGCACGTTCAAGTTCTTGTCGTTTGGTAAATGATTCAAACTCCTGCATGAACCAATCATAGTGTCCTTCGTTTAGTTCTGGCACCGGGGCAAGTTTAATTCCTGTAGTTGCAGAGATCTGTGTCCTGTCGGGCATGGTCTTGTGCTTGTCGCTGTGTTCTTTGATAAACTCAGCCGCAGGTCTAAGACTGCGGTCAAAGTTTGCAGGGTTATAGATGTTTTGAACACGCACGTAACTGGCCGCATCTTCTAACATCATTTCTAGAAATAGTCTTTGGACATCGAGAGAATAATCTTTTAACACTTTTCTTGTTTCCTATCTATATTATCGTAAATTTCTATGTCAACAATTTTTTCTGCTTCTTCTTGACTCAATCCTTGATTGAGTAATTCATGTATTCTTTTTGCATAATATTTTCCTGCAAATATATGCGGAGGCGGAGTTGTGACTTTATTATACAAGCAAATATCAAAATCAAGATATCTTAAAATTTCTGGAGGCGTTTTAATACTGTACAGTTGATTGAAAAATTCAATCTCCTTGGTAGTTGATTCATTGGCTTTGTTAAATTTGGTGAACCATGTTGCTGTTTCTTGATCAATGTTTTCATTGTGTACTGTCAAAATATTCAGTGTATATTGCTTATGATCAAGTTCAGTGTCAATTGGAATCCAATCTATGTGCTTGGCGTTTTCACCTAACATTCTATATAGACTGTAACTGTGTGCTTCTACACTAGTCAAGTTAGCCAAAAATCTAAACCTTTCTGGATGGCCAACAAACACTGATTTCATTTCAGGGAAGAAATTAACTATTCCCTCTACAATACCTTTTCTGTGTCTGACTAATGGGTGTCTTATGTAAGAAAATACATAATCATCTGACCAGTTTATTTCCTGGGTGTTTGTTTCTATCCAATTTAATTTTTTAAAAAACGCATCGTAAAACGTACTAGCACATTTGTTACAACTAAAATACACCAACTTTGTATTTTTTGTTGAACGGTAGCATAACCAAGGGACATGATGATCTAGTAAAGGTTCAAATTTTTGCATAATCTAATCTTTTAATAAGTTGATTCAACAACTCAGACAAATTTGCAATTCTAAATTCTCGTGACAGAATTTCTTGTATGATTGTTGTTCCAGTTCGTGACGTGGCAAGGATTAGAATTTTTTTAATAGCCATTTTTTTCTCATCTCAATTTTTATCTTACTGGTTTCTCTTGCTTGCATAATAGTTAGCACGGTGCCTAGTTTTCCTAACTTTATTACCGCATCATTTACATCTTTACAACCTTCTGGCCATTCAGGCATGCTTACTGCCCAGTTCAACTCTACTGCGCGGTCTACCAATTCCATACCAGCGGCATCCTGATCAGGTACCACAGTAACATCTCGACCTAAATTGCGTATGAGTCTTGCTTGAGTATCGCTTATGGTATTATGCATCACCGCCAATCCACCAATAGTCAATGCATCAAATATGCCTTCTGTAACTAGCACATGTGTCCAAGAATCGTGTTGCAGGTCTGTACCAAATACATAGCCGGGCGGTGTTTGATTAATGTATCTGGGTGTTCGGTCATCTAAAAATCTTTGTGTGTAACCCACTACTGAATTGTCATAAGTGAATGGTACAATTACGTATGGTCTTGAGCGTGATGTGCCTTTGTAAGGATTTTCTTCACCACTAACCATAAAAGGATAATCTAAGGGTGCTGATCTGTTTCTAAGGTATTGCCATGCTTCTGTATGTTTGGGTGTACACACTACTGAAAATGCAGGCAGTTCAAATTCTGGAAAAGAAATACCAGCCAGTGTATCAAATGTTTGTCTACGTTCTTGTAGTATGCCATTGATACTGCGATGTCGCATGCTCTCCAAATTTACACGTTCTATTTCTGCTTCGGGCACACCCAGCCAAGTCAAGAGCCTGCGGGCCTTAAAGGAAAGATTCCGGCCAAGGATAAAACTGGCTGTGTATGAGCAATTGAAACAGTGATAACTCCATCCCTGTTCGGTTTGTTTAATTCCACCACGTTGTCGACGATCCTGTGTGTTGCCATTGTGGGTGCAACATACCGCATTGAAGCTCAACCAACCGCCAGGTGTGGATTTTCTTTTGGCAGGTAGGTAAGCAAGGATATCAAGCATCTGTATAGTATAACAGATTTGCTACACTAAATCAACGATATTGAACGTTTTCTATCTTGCCGTTTGTGAATATAGCAGTTGCCGCAATGTTGCTACCAAATTGGATTGGCAAGTATCCGGATCCACCATTGGTAATTGTTACCGATTCGATTCCGCCACCACCTCCGGCTGTGCAAACTGCTTCGGCACCAGACCCATTGCCCAAAATTTGGATGTAAGGTGCTGCCACATAATTATATCCAGGATTTTGAATAGTGATGCCCGTCACTGATCCATTGGTCACAGTAACGTTGCCAGATGCTCCGAATCCAATTGAATTGTTCAGTCCCAATCTCAACAGCGGATGGAATCCTACAACATTGATATAATCACTTATGGTTTCACAAAGATATTGTCTAGACTCAGTAACATCATACCAAACTGATTCATAGTTTTGGGCGGCCTGTACTTTGACTGTGCCAGTGAATCCCACTATGTCATATTTGATTGTGGTTAGCCTTGCACCGTTTGTGAGCATGTAACTTGAAAAGAATTCTGTTTGTTGAATAGCATTGATAGGTTGTGGGGTTAGTGCCCAGTCTGGCCATTGTGTGGGTGCTGTGCCCATGAAGTTGATTTTGCCATACATGTCCGGAACTGTACATTCCGCAGAAGGTACGTGTTGTGGCAATACACTGTCCACAATGTTGCAATCTGCTCGTGCTTGGCTATTGGCATCTGTATATGCGGCTTGTACATAATTTCCTGCTGATCTTTGTATGCTATAACTGGCAGGCTGTGATTGGAGATTGATAGTGTCTTCATTATCGAGCACTACTTTGACACGGCCCAAGGCAGAGCTTAGAATCTCCATGTCTTTGGTAATCAATAACTCGTCTCCAGTTTGATTTACCACTCGGAAAACAAAGCTGGAACCTGCAATGTTCACAGGTTTCTGGTCCTGATTTATAAATTCAAAGAGTAACACATTGTCTACTCCCTTGTTGATTGTTAGTTGTTTTGCGTACACTGGGTCATACCTCGCTGTAAAGTATCCGCCGCTGGTGTCTACTAGCAGTACACGGACGATTTGTTGATAAAGATAAGCGGTGGTGGAATACATCTTATATTTAGTTTGTCCAAAATTAGCAACCCATAAATAACCGCGATGGGAAACAATATCTTTGAAAAATTAACTGAAAAATATCCGTTTATAACGCTGTGCATGTACGCCAACGCAGAATATGTGGGTGTTGTACAAAACAGGGATGATATTGTGACCACCATTTATGACTTTGGCGTTGTTCAAACACAAGAGCTCAAGATGGAGTTTTTAGAACTAGCGTCAACCTGGTGGTGGGAGAGTAATCGTTCAATTCCCATCAACATATTCCTGCGTCGAGACTGGGAGAAATTCCGTCCCACCCTACGTACTTTTGTCAACAAGGATCTAGAAATTCTACACGGTCCGGCTTGTAGTTTATTAGATATTGCCCGTAAAAAAGGCAAGAGAAAATCGATCACACTTGTGCGACGTCTTGACTAATCAAATTCATATGAAGGGTTACTAATACTGCGTAAGACAGTGAATGCGCCTTTTTAAAAGTATAGCCGTGTGATTCATCTCCATCCCACACACTAGCAAATACTTCTGGCCAGGGGCGTGTTTGTAAATGTGCTTTGCCCGGACGTATGATAGATATAAAGGCTGCCATCCTGGGTATTGAATCTGGTTGCATTACCTTTAGTAAATCTGTGTAGTTGCCCACGTGTACCAGTTGTTGTGCCCATTCACGATCAGTCCACAGTCGTTCCCACGGAGGAGTTGCGGCTAACATTTGTTCATAGTGTGCCGGATCTTGAACCAGTCCGTAAACACTCATGTTCAAGAAGTCTAGTTTAAAGTATCCACGTTGTTCTGCTGTTTCGTAATCTAATGCCGCACAACCATTGAATGGATCACGTGGTATGTTGGTGACATATATTCCTGAGTTGTGCTTTCGTCCATTGCTTTGTCGTGCAGGTGTGTGCTGAATCAATTTCAGTACGTCCTCGCGATTTGCAAAATCTAAATCTATATCTGCGCTCATTACCAGCCTGCTTGTTTTAAAATTTCCTTGGCATACTCTTGATCCGCTGGGTAATCATGGAACTTTTTCTGCCAAGCGTCACTATCAATATAGGGCCAAACTATTGCAACCTGTTGTGCCGACAACTCACTCAGGAACTTTTGTCCCGATTCACTATTGTAAATCACCCAAGGACTTACACGTCCGGCTGTGACAGCGTAACACAATGCATGAGTGTTACCATAACGCAACCAATCATGAGCGGGATTGCCTGTTTCTTCAGACCAACGCATACTGTATTCTATTGCACGAGCCAGTGCATCATTCACTGCCTCTACCAGTAAGTATTGCATAAGATACTCTGTATACACTCGATCACTACACCAATGGTCTATTTTCTTTTGTTCTTTAAGCAACCATGTCATAAACCGATCTGGTGCTACTACCCGAGTGTTTACACAGTAGTGTCCAAACTTTACAAAGGCTCTATAGTATGCACTCTCGCAAAAGTCATCATGAGTTTTATTCTTGGCAGACCCTTGCATGGTTTCGTAGAACCGGATGTATGCTTGGAACCCCAATCGCACACCCGGTTCATCTTTGTTTAGTCTTCTGCGTTTGGGTTCACACATGTGAACTGCTATCGATGTTTCTCTAGCAAAGGTTTTCTTGCAATATTTGCACGTGAATGTCATTTCTTGTCATTGCCTGCTAGACGATTGTATTCGTCAATTTCTTTTTGGGTAGTTATTTCGGCCATGACATCTATTTCATCATCTTTGTAATTTGGATAGATAGCCATGAGTGCTCGGCGTTTGGCGCTGAGTCCTGCTTCTTTCTTCTTAGGAGCAATCCAAACGTGTCTAGGTGTACCCATATCAGGGCTTACTGTTGTGGCCATAAGCCATTGTAGTTTGGGGTGTTTGCTCACGCTAAAGAAGTGCTTGTTCAGTCTTTCGTTACAAGCAATAACGTAAAACTCTTGTAGTTCGCGTGAGCCTTCTACCGCGGATCCCCAGCGTATCATGAGATAGGTTGAAAACTTTTTCTTTTCTTCGTCGGTAAGCTCGTTGTAGAAGTTTCTGTTCTTGCGATCGAACTGACGCATCTCATTAGCAATGGTTAGTTTTTCACTCATGTTTGCTTAAATTATAAATCATTATAGCACGATCCAGGGCATCTTGTAAAGTAGTATTGGTTTTGGCGGCTCGACGAATGTTGCCCCACAACCGGTCTTGTTCGAGGTCTTTTACTAGGCCTGCACCCTTTATGCTTTGCCCAATCATTTGACGCTCCGTGGAACCTGCTTCTCGAGCATACACAGTTTCTCCCCCATCTGGACTTTCGTAAACGTATGTGGCACCTGGCTTAAGACTGCCCATACTTGTAGCCATACTGCAAATGTGCCCAACGTAAAAAACGTTCAAGCCCCTCTCGATCGTCCGGATAACTTTCCAAGTATACTCGGGACAAGCGATTAATTATTTCAAATATTTCAGGTTCAGTATAGGGCATATTACCAGGCCTTGGTGTAGTCAACAATCTCACAGTTGCGACTGACGTCTTTCACAAAGTAAACACAGTCAGGTTCCGCATCATCGTTTAATGGCACGGCCAACATCTGACCGTTCTTGAGTTTGGGTGCATACCAGTTGACTTCGTGATATACATCTAGTATCTCTATGTCAGGGAAACTGGGCCTATAACTTGATAAGGGATTAAACTGAAACACCCTGAACCCACGGTCGTTTATACTTGTTAGTGGCAACACTTCAAGGTCACCAATGTCTGGTTCACCTATTAGGATCTGCCAATCCATGGGCATCTTGATTGTTGCTTTGCCTATTCTCAAGACCAAGGCAGGTGCATTGAAGCTCTCCAAAAAGATAAGTGGAATAAAGTGATAGTCTGGTTCTGCTGGATTTGAGTTATCTAATATAGCAAAACGCATGTCATCTACTTCTTCGGGCAAATGGTTTAAATCGTAATAGGTGTTGGCAAGTGTTAGTATTCGCATGTTGTTATAATACAGTATTTGTGATAAAAAGTCAAGCGATTTTCATCCAGTCCAGTTTCTCTGCTGAGAATGGATAGTTGGCTTCCTTATAAAAAGTTTTGCGTTTGGTCAAATGACGTTTGGCAAACTTGCAGGTTGAGGTTATGTCCCAGATCTGCACATGGTCTTTGTCTTCGGCTTTTCTTATGCCCCGTCCAATACTTTGGATAACGCGGACAAAACTTTTCCCGGGTTCAATAAGAACCAAATTAAAAATCCTAGGGATATTAATACCCACAGCGGCAACACCATAGGTAGCCACAATAATCTTATCAGTGCTGTCGGCAATTTCATCATATTCGTCTTGTCTTGCTTTTGCTTTGGTGGCACCAGACACAAACACAGCTCGCTCACCCAGTCGTTCTACCAGGGCATTGCCTGCGGCTACCCTGTCCACAAGCACCAGTGTGTTGCCTGTTTCATTTACTTTGCGTATTAGCTCTGCTATGGTGTCCAGTCTACCTGATTCCTCAAGCAAGTATTTAAGCTCGCTTTGGTATTCTTTAAACTCCACATAATCTACCAACTGCACAATGTTCACATGGCAATTGGCCAGCACACCTTGTTGCTGTAGTTCATTAGCACTGAGTCGCCCTATAACAGGTCCAAGACTGACCAGCAATGCTTGGCTTTCAAACTTCTCTTTGGGTATGGTTCCAGTTAATCCCCACCTAATTGGCACTGTGGCCATCACACCAGTTAACAATGTTTTGAGTGCATCTGCCTTGGCCATGTGTACTTCGTCCACAATAACACATACCACACCTTCAAGGAACTCTCCGATGGTACAATCACCCACACCTGCTTTGGTATTCTTCAACAAGATGTTGAGACTTTGCCAAGTGCATATGGTATGCTGGCGTCCATATTCTTTCCTGTCGCCAAAGTACACGCCCACATCCTGTTGCATGTTGACGTAGTCTTTTTCTGTTTGTGTAACTAGACTCTTGTTGGGCACAATAACAATTGAGCGTCCATATGGTGTGACCGCATTTGATAATGCCGCTGTCATGATAGTCTTACCTGCACCTGTGGCCACCTCTTGCAGGCACTGCGGCATGGCCAGGAAACTGTTTACAATCTCCACCTGGTAGTCACGCATCACAATAGGTGTACCTTCTTGTGGGTGTCCTTTGGGCCACATGATGTGTGCAAACGAATCCTCACGCACTTGCTCAAACTCAAATGTGTTTGAGTATTCTCGTTGGTCATCCAGTTCAATATCGTAATCAAACCGTTCAAGTATGGGAATGATCTCGGGCAACAGGTTGGTGTATGTGCTACCACCCATTTGAAAGTAACTGACCTTGCCGTCCCAACGTCCCAGTCTCACCGCGGGCAAATAACGTGCATATGGTACATCGTATTTGAAAGCGTTGGTCAGGGCTTTGCGAACATCCAAATCCAGGCCTTCTAGTCGGATGTTTACTTCATCACGTATTTGTATTGTGCATCGTTTCATTCTAGTGTTACTTGTGTTATGTATTGACGGTTACTGATTTGGTTCAGTAGGTTGTTGTGGTCCAGGGTGTGTTGTAATTCTGCTACCGGGAATCTTAGTGGTAGTGCTTGTACATTATACACTGAAGTTATGCCCTTTGCAACAAAAAAGTTATGATGTTCTTGATAGTATGAGGTTATGGCAGGTATTTTTTCTGATAGGTCCTGATCATAAAATGCCACTCTAAAGTCGGCACTGTAGTGATCAAACGGCAGGAACGCATCATCGCCAATGTATTCATCTTGATCCTGTGCTAAGTCTTCCAGGGTCTTGCCTATTTCAACATAGTTCAAATAAACGGTGCCAAACTTTACCTGCATGGTTCCGTATTGTCCTTGCAACAACGTGCTCAAGGTATGTGTTTTGGGCATGCCAAACCAAGTACACACAAACCTGGGTGGGTTTCCGGACATGACACTTTCACAACGATGCACATTTAGATTCAATTCCGCCAGGGCCTCTCGAACTGGCACCGGTGCCTGTTCCCAGAAATCACTATTTTGTTGATCCAGTAATCCGTGATAGCGTTCAAATATGTTGTGCAAATAATTTAAACAATCTTGATTGAACCCAAACGGTCTGGTTATAATAAATTCATGACTGTTGATGGTGTCAATACATTGTTGTATCTGTTCTTGTGCTCGTTGTAGCTCTTGCTTGGGTGTTCCGAATCCATAAAATCTGTCAGGGTGATCCATGAGCCAAGACGATCTTTGTTGCATACGCTCCGCCCACAATTCGGCTATGGGTGTGTTAAGCAAATTAAATCGTAAAATTAGTGGGTCAGATTGACCTAGGTGTATCGCAAGTGATTGAGGCATTGTGTTAGTATACAGTATTTAAACACAAAAGTCAAAAAAAAAAACAGGGACCGAAGTCCCTGTCAAAGTCCGGGCCGGAGCCAACCAATGCCCAGACTAAACTAGCTCTAATGCCTTCACTTCAAATCCCACTGTCTTGTGTTCATCTGCTTCTTCCACAGTGTAAACACTGTACAAGTACAAACCCTCATCCCAAATTTGCCATTCCATATTAACCTGCCACTTTCATACATGTTGTCTCTGCAAGACGCTTCCAATTTAACACACTCATCTTACGCAAGTCTGCAATCTTAAGAGCCATACGCAAGCTCACCTCACGCAAACGGTCCTTGTTGGTGTGCATAAACTCAATGATGTCGTCTTGCACTTCCGGGTCAAATTCATAATCTGCAAACAACACACCATCTTTGGCAATCTGTTTGATACGCAACAATTTGTCACGCATGGTATCCAGAGTTAAGTCCAGGTAGTGACAGCGTGATTGTAGTGCATCCAAGTGATCACGCAATTTTTGCGATTTCATTTTGTCAAACTTCAAGTTTGTGATAAAAATTACCGAACCCTTAAAGTCAAAACGGTCTGGGATGCCTTCACGGCGTAAGGCACTGCTCTCACTTAACCAACTGATGGTACGTTTTTTGCTTGAGTCTAATGCACCCTTCAACAAGTTAAGGGCCACGTCGTCTAATAAAATGCTGTCACAGTCATCAAACACAATAACGCAATTCTCGTCTGAGTATTTGTACAATACTTGGAACAAGCCAATAGGGGTTGCACTACCTTTTACCACTTCGGCACGTAGGCGTTTGCCAGCAAGTTTGTCAAACAAACATGCCTTCTCAATCTCAGTCTCAACACCAAAACTCTTGCCAACTCCAGGAGGGCCGGATACAATCATAGCACGTATGTCGCCACTTACTGTGGCTTTGGTCATCTCTGTCAGTATATCAAAACGCTCACGGATACGGTCCATGGCTTGCTCGTCTGTTTCCACGGGTGCAGGTGTTGCCGCTGGTTTTTCAAAATGTACTGTATTAGTCTGCATTGCTTCTCCATTGATGTATTCAAAATCTTGAATACCGTTTACGTTGATACGGATTGTGTCACCGTACCCGGGAAAATTGTCATCGTTTTTAACTGTTACAAAATTACCTTTGGTACCGGACTGGTAACCTTTTACAAGAGTAAAAGACATATTGCGAACGGGTTGGTTGCGATATGTACCATTTAAAACACGGATTGCACTCATAGTTGGCTCCTTTTTGTGCGGGTTAATGTTTACTGTCTATGTGTCTATTATAGCAAAAGACCAATTAATGGTCAAGTACAGCAAAAGTATTACTTTTTAGTAATTTCATCAAGTTTTTGGCTGTATTCTAGGCGACTCAGCACCACTTGGTACATGCAATATACCAACATTGTAATACTTCCCACTGCCAGCAGGGTCGCTAATTCTTGGGCTGTTAGCATGGTAAACAATAAGTTTACACCTAGCGACAGGGCTAACATTGTGGCACAGATGCCTGCGGTCTGAACTAGGGCGGTTTGTTTAAGTGTCATTTTGTATTCCTTTTTGCTTTGTATGCCATAATTATAGCACGTTGGGGTTTATTGGTCAAGTACAGCAAAAGTATTACTTTTGGTAATCCACTAGTTTTTGCACAATAATTGCATGCTCTGCGTCCATTTCCTCGTTAGACACGTAGAAATCTGTAGTGGGGTCATAATAACGCCCTTCTTTGGGATCGTAATATAGCACTCGCCCAGACGCATATTTAAACGGGCCTTCTAGGCCCTGGCGTGGCCCGTACTTTTGACGCATTAGATCTGTTTCAAACTTGTCTGCAATTACTTTGTATCCCATTATCGCTCCAATTTGACAGTTATAGACGCATCCGGATGGACATGACGCAGGACTATTCTGTAGCCCTGTGCTACAAACTGTGCAATACGTCGCTCTACATATTTGGGTTGTCCTGTAATCATCTGCATCTTTTGCTCCTTACTATGTGTCTATTATAGCAAAAGAGCAATTAATGGTCAAGTACTACAAAAGTATTACCTATTTCCACAGTTGTACAATAACGGGATCATGCACTTCGTGTGGTTTGGGCTTGCCGTGGAATACTACAAGTGCGGTATCGTTGGCTATTTTAACTCCGGAGCCTGGACGCAAATGTTTTCTTTTATGGAAATCAAAACCACCATCCAAGCATTGCCAGCGATAACTTTCAAAATATTTGTCTTCAAAAAATCTACGTTGGTTAACATCTAGCACAGCCGCCAAGTAATCCTGGTCTCCTGGATAACTTTTGATAACCGTAACGAAATCTTCCTGGGTAAATTTTTGCCATATCCAAGCAAAATTAGTCACATTAAACCACATCATACTGGAATTGATTGCATTTGCATGCCTAGATTGTAGATATTTAAAATCTCTGATAGCCCACAAGTAATTGGTCGGTGATGTTTTTACAAAATCTAAATCGCGAGCCACAACAACGTCAAGATCCAAATACAACATATCCCCGTCAAAGTGTTCTGGATTAAACAATTGCATTTTATACCACCATGATCGTTTGGGACCAGCTATACCCCAATCTGTTAAAATGTGTTTGATCATGTGGGGCGGAACTGATCTATCATGTTCAGTATACACATGCATGCGTATGCCATGTGGAAATACTCTGCACAACATGTTGTACAGTCTTTCCACATACTGCCAGTCGTAACCATTGCCGTGTATCACACAAGCACAGTCAATGATGCTGGGATTCTTTTTGCTCATTAGAATTGGAAAACAATTTGGTATTCATCATAGATGGGATAGATACCTTTTTGTTCTAGATATTCTACTACTCTGCGACCTTTGCCGGTGCGTTGGTTAGTGTTGACCCAACGCGAGTTATCATCTATTACCACAACTGTGCCTGGTGTTACAAATGGTTCTATGGTCAAAAACTCTTTCAAGTGATGTTCGGCACTGGCAGTATCATTGTTCCAATCTACGTCGTAACTGTCTAGATAAAATAAATCTACTTCAGCTAGGTCTTTTTGTTGTGCAAGCCAAGTCACGCTGTCACAGCAGTCAACAGAAAATTGGTTGCTGTTAATAAAGTTACGGGCAACATCACATGCTGTAGGATCTATATCTACACTACGTACTTGTCCGCCGTGATGCTTTACAAACTCTGTAAAAAGAAATGCACTTTGTCCATCTGTCCAACTATTGCCTTCTCTCAACGTGCCAGTTTCTATTATGCTAAAACTACCCACTCGCTGATTCAACAACAGTCTCCATATGATATCAAACCCAATCGCTCTATCATACATCCTGGTGGCTAGTATTCCTTGATTCCCGGTGAAATTAATATGTAGTAAAGGATAATACTTTTGACGATAATGTTCTAACCAATTCATATGTTTCTTTCCAGTGCGGGCACAATTCTACCAAGCCATGCCCCGGCTCGTATTTCCTCTACTGTGTATTCAGTATGGCAGATTTCCGTCAGCCATTGTGTCCGATCGACCTTGTAAGGTTTGTTAATATCTTGTATATCTATTGCAACAGGGTGTGCCAAACTGGATTGTGCAACAATGGGTCTACATCCAGCAATGCCTGCTTGAATACCAGGTCCTGAATTATAATTGATCACAGCATAAAAGTCAAAGTGTATGTCAAAACTGTCATAGGTATCAATTACTTTTGTTGGTTTTTCAATTTGAATATCCCTTGGCAATATGTCCCAATTCAATTTGGATCTTGGATGCGGACGTACCACAACAGGTCTGTCTGTGTGTGTTCTCACCTGCTGAATAGTTTTGGCAATCCAGGATTCTAAAGTGGGCAAGTCAGCCACTTGTAAACTTTGGTTGTGTTGTGCGGCCACTAGCACAGCAGGATTGTTTGAAAAATTTGATGCCAAACTTATTTTGAGTTTTTTTGGTCTGCCGCGGTCTAAGTTTTCTTGGTGCCCATAATAGCCCTGAGCATTTATATTGTTCACGGCAATTTTCCAAGTTTGCCCACGATACAATGCACCGATGTCAATGCAAATTACTGGTTTACCTTGGGCTCGATAATGTTCATAAACTTCACGGTTTGGTCTCATCCGTCCATGCCATAACACTGACCAAATCACCGCGGCGTCTGCTGTCATGGAGTTTTCTTGTGTTTGAATTCCTCGGGCTTGCAAACAGTCTAGCACAGCACTCATAACAGGTTTGCTATTGAGAGCACATTGCAAAGGATAATAGGCTATGTTTTTGATCATAAGTATTCTGATGAAGTACACAGTAATTACCACGTTTAACGAGTCTGGCTACAAGAAGTATGGACAACGCATGATTCAAACTTTTTTGCAGACATGGCCGCAAGAAGTTGAGTTGATTGTGTACACTGAAAATTGCACCATCAGTGAGTCTGCGCCTAATATTGTGGTACGTGACATCTCTGTTGTGTCTGCACTGACTGAATTTAAACAACAATGGCAACATGTACCCAAAGCAACTGGTGATATTTCAGGTGATCCTGTTCGCAGTCTGAGAAAAGATTCCGACAAAGGATTCAAATGGAATGCAGTCAGATTTGCCCACAAAACATACAGCATTTTTCATTGTGCTCAAAATGTCAACACAGATGTGCTGATATGGATGGATGCTGATACAGTGTGCCACAGCAAGATCACTCTAGCAGACCTGGATAGACTGTGTGAACCACAGTATGAGTTGTGTTTTTTAGGACGCCGCAAAAAGTTTAGTGAGTGCGGACTTTACTCAATGCGAATGGGCACCAAAGGTATCAAACGGTTTCTTCGAGAATTTCAACGCATGTATGATGACGCAGACAACGGTATCTTTTTGTTGGATGAGTGGCATGACAGTTTTGTGTTTGATGCAGTAAGAAAAAACATTCCCGGGTTGGTTGAATTTAACTGGGCAGCCAAGTTGGGTGATCTTAGACCCAGCAAACTCAACAGTCCCGGTGAAGGGCATCCTTTGATCAATTCAGATTGGGGCGCATATCTAGATCATCTTAAAGGTGCTAGGAAAGATTTAAAACGTAGCAAACGCGAAGATCTCAAAGTCACAAGAACAGAAGCATACTGGCAATGAACTGGATATTCCTAAACAAAAACAACAGTGACGAGTACACACAGATGTTGGCAGCAGGATCTGGTGTTGATGCCACCTGCTTGGAAACATGGCAGTACGAAGATAGTGATGCTCCACTAGTGCTACGCGGTATCATGAAGCACAAGATTATCAAACGGTGCTGGCAAGATTCTCGTCCGTTTTACTACATGGATTCTGGATACTTGGGCAATAGACCCAATCCTGACAATCCCAGCGGCTGGAAATATTGGCACAGAATTGTGTTTAATGATTTGCAACATGATGCAATTATCGACAGGCCTGCAGATAGGTTGTCAAGATTGCATGTAAAAACTAGGCCACATCAAGCACATTGCAGGGACATATTGATAGTGGCGCCAGACGAAAAGCCTTGCACATTTTACGGTATCACACTGGAGTCATGGTTAAAAGATACCATTGATACTATTAAAAAATACACAGATCGTCCCATACGCATGCGAGAAAGACCGGTGTCACGCATGGCTCGTAAGACACAACGTCCAGAAGAATGGCTGAATGATGTACATGCTGTGGTGACTTTTAACAGTACTGCTGCCACCGAAGCCGTGTTGGCCGGTGTGCCGGTTTTTGTTACTGAACCGGCTGCCAATGCCGCGAAGCCTGTGAGCAATAGTGATTTAAGCAAGATCGAAACCCCTTGGTTCCCTGATCCAGATCAAGTTCACAAGTGGTTATGCCATTTATCATATGGGCAATTTCACACCACAGAATTAACTAGTGGTACAGCCGCAAGAATACTCAAGGAGACTTATAATGTATGAAAGCCACGGATGGTGGTTCCCGGACACCGAAGATCATTTTCCCAAGATGCTGGCTAAAAACATCAGCAAGGGTGGTCCTGCTGAATATCAACAACCAGTTAGATTGCGAAGTTTACAATATGTAAAGCAACACCGAACAGCCTTGGACATTGGTGCCAATGTGGGTTTATGGGCACGTGATCTTGTACAACACTTTGACAAGGTTATTGCATTTGAACCTGTATCAATGTTTAGAGAATGTTTGGAAAAAAATGTTTCAGATAACAAACTATGGGTCAGCCCACTTGCCCTGGGAGATCAAGACAGCACCGTAAGCATGATCATTACCGAAGGCAATACAGGACACACGCATGTTGATCCTGACAGCATAGGCAACGGAGATACCACAATAGTTCGACTGGACAATCTTGCTATTCCCGAAGTTGATTACATCAAAATTGACTGTGAGGGGTTTGAATATCGTGTGTTGCAGGGTGCGGAACAAACAGTTAAAACTTGTCGGACTGTTGTGGTCATTGAACAAAAGCCACATGATGCTTACAGCCGAGATTATGGACAGTTTGCCGCAATTGAGTTATTGCAAAGCTGGGGCATGATAAAGTTGGATCAAGTCAAAGATGATTGGATCATGGGATGGGAATAAAAATTAGATTTTATAGCGATGCTTACAAAAGCACACGAGCCAGTCACAGGCTTCGTGGTGATGTGACCTGTCAAGCATTGTTAGAACAAGGTTATGATGCTAAAATTTTAACTGAATGGAGCGAGGTTGATGCAAATACCACCGTGATATTTTTAAAAGGTAGCCAGACTAGTAGCATACAACGTGCTCGAGACCTGGGTGCCCGAACCATTTACGATTTATGCGATAACAAATTTGAAGAAAAGGCTGAGTACGAACCCTGTTGCCAATTGGCTGATCTAGTATCTGTCAACAGCGTCAACATGGGAATTAGTACTAAACATTTCACAGGCAAAGACAGTATTGTCATGCCCGATCCTTATGAGAGACCCAAACTGTCCCCTAAATTTGCACCCGGTGCAGACATTAACTTGTTATGGTTTGGATCGCAGAGTAGTTATAAATTTTTACCCATACAAGAAGTTTGGGCTAGATTAGAAAGTGAAATTAAAAATTATTGCTATACCATGATCAGTACCAAAACAGATCGAGTGTTAACCAAATTTAAGAAAAGAATGGCCAAAGGTTCTGTGACTGGTATCAATTTTGATCGCCTGGACATGCGTGAATGGTCTTGGGAATTACAAGGACAGTTACTGGAGCAAACAGACATTGTGCTCATGCCGGTGTTGACTGAAAACCCACGCACCGATACCAAAAGTGCCAATCGATTGATTGACAGCCTAATCTCCGGCCGTTTTGTTATTACTACCCCTTTGCACAGTTACTTAGAGTTTGCACCCTACACATGGCAAGGTGATTACATTGAAGGCATTCAATGGGCCCAAGCCAATCCTGAGCAAGTGTTAGATATGATCACACAAGGACAAAAACATGTTGAAGAAAATTATTCAGCCCGTGTGCTGAGTGAGAAGTTCATACACGAAGTTAGAACACAACTAGGAATGTGATATGCTTGAGCAAAAAATACAAGAACAAATCAACCAACAACAGCCTGTGCGACTGCATCTAGGATGCGGTAGCAGACTGTTTGACAACTACATCAATGTTGATGGTGAGTACATGCGTCATGATCCCAATGTTACTATCCATGACATAACACAACCGTTCCCATTGCCGGACACTTGTGTAGACGAAATACTAACAGTTCATGTGATAGAACATCTTAGTAGACAATACGTTCAACCCATGTTTAAAGAGTTTTTGAGAATTTGCAAACCTGGCGGGTTTGTTGCTGTAGAGTGGCCAGACCTGTTAAAAATGTGTCAAGAGGTTGTGAACAATCCTGATTGCTTTTGGACTCATGACAAACGCCTGATCAAACGAACAATATCGGGCATCTACGGAGATAGTGTTAGATATCCTGACCCAACAATGCTACACAAGTGGGGTTATAGTGCCGAGAGCATGTGCAAAATATTCGAGCAAGCAGGATTTGCTAGAACCGAGATTCAAGGCAATCACCATGGTAAATCATCAATTGACAGCAGAGTAGTAGCATACAAATAACATGGCTGCCAAAGTAGTTAAAGAGTTCCACGGGTTTTCTGGGAATCAAATATTGTTGATGCAGAAACACAATAAACTTTTTGTACGCAAGATTGGAGATGTGTCAAGAAACCTAGAGCGTATGCAAGTATTGTGTGAGGACTATCCACTGCCACAATTGTATACCGTTTCGGAAAAAATGATTGACATGGAGTACCTGCACGGGCTTGATATAAAATCGTATCTTAGGACAAACAATTACGAAAAGTTGTTGGAGTTTTTGTTGTGCATACTGGAAAAATTTTCCATTGGCTCAGTACACAAAGACTATACACAAACTTATATCAAAAAGTTACAAGAAATTAACTTTGATAAATTGCCATTCACTTGTGAACAACTGTTGGATCGATTGCCCCGGCAATTGCCTAGTTCAAACTATCATGGAGATCTAACACTAGAGAACATCATCTGGACCGCGGATAGAGGATTTTTTCTAATAGATTGTGCAACAACAGAATACGACTCATACATATTTGATATTGCAAAATTAAGACAGGATCTAGAACTGGGATGGTTTACCAGAAAAGACAATGCCATGCTAAATGTCAAAACAAAACATATACAGCAAAAAATATTGCAACAATATCCAACAGCAAACAATGACTACTTGTTGATTCTAATGTTGTTGAGAGTGTATCGACACAGTCAACCCGATACTCTTGAGAGAAATTTTTTATTAGAAGGAATTAAATCACTATGGAAATAATAATGCCAGCGGCTGGATTGTCAACAAGATTTCCCAACATGAGGCCAAAATACACTTTGTCTGATTTTCGGGGTCGGATGATGTTTGAAAGATCTTTGGAGTCTTTTATTGGCAAACACAACATTACCATTGGTATTTTGAAAGAGCACAACGACACATACAATACCTCCGAATACATCAAAAACGAATACGGGAATTCTATACAAGTAGTAGTACTAGAAGCCAGAACAGCAGGCCCTGCTGATACTGTTTATCAAATTTTAAAACAAACAGGACTAACTGCTGAAGAATTTTTAATCAAGGACTGTGACAGTTTCTTTGATCACGACTATCAAGAAGGAAATTATATCTGTGTTTCTAGCATAAAAGATCACGAAATACTAAAAAGATTAGCGTCTAAAAGTTTTATAGTGTCTAATGATCAAGGGATCATCACCAGTATTATCGAAAAGCAAGTGGTGTCAGACAAGTTTTGTGTGGGAGGTTATAAATTTGAATCTGCTGAGCTGTTTATGTCTGCATTTGATAAACTACAAAATGCTCATGTTAAGGAAATATTTGTTAGTCATGTTATTGAAGAATGTTTAAATTCTGGAGTTATTTTCAAAGAAAGTGCAGTGTATAATTATGTTGATGTGGGCACTGCTGAGGACTGGTTTGAGTACAACGACAAGGCTGTAATTTTTTGTGACATAGATGGAACTATTATCAAAGCACAATCTAGAACAGAGATAGGATCCACACCAGTTGCATTAGAACAAAATATATCAGCAATTAAAAAATTAATAGCAACAGGCAGTGAGGTTGTGTTTACAACAGCTCGACCTGCTCAACATCATGACATTACAGAAAAAATGTTAACTGAATTAGGATTTAGTAATTTTAAATTACTGTCAGGACTATCCAATGCCAAACGCATCTTGATCAACGACTACAACGATGCTAATCCTTACCCCAGAGCAGTGGCTATAAATATCAAACGCGATCACGATAACCTTAAAGATTTTTTATGAAACAAAAAATAGCCATTGTTTACATAGGTCTTCCTCGTTTTGAGGAAACTAGTAGAATCAATCATGAAAAATTAATAGCCAGATTAAACCAACACTGGCAAGTGAGTGAGTACGATTTTTCACAACCCAAATTAGACAGAAGCACTTGTCCGTTTCCGTCAAACGATATTGGTGCCGCAAAGATACAGGTTTGGGATTTTTACAAAGCAGTTGAACAGGTACAAGAACAGTTTATTATTAAAATTAGAAAAGATGTTTGGTTTACAAATTCATCCATCAATGTCATGGTAGAAGAGGTTGCAAACATTGTAAGCGACCGACAAGATATTTCGTTTTGTGGCATGGGCTTGTTGGGCAGTCCGCCCAATAGAGATTTGAAGGAGAACCCGTTATGGAAAGAAACATATTTTAAATATCCGCACTCAGTCCGCAACAAGGTTCTTGATTGGGTAATTATTTGTAATAAAGAAAAATTACACAATTCTGAGGAATCGTTGGCAGCATTACACGTGGGAAAAATGTCCAAATATAAAAGTGCAAATTCTACCTATAATCTCATCTGCTCTAGACACTGCAAACCTTATGTTGTTGCTTGTCAAATATATTTAATCCGTGATAATTATCAAGACTATCCCACCGACTGGCAAGTAGGTCAGGACATGCTTGAAAAAATGCCACACGATCCTGTGTTGCACAACTGGTGGTTCAGTCTTGACCGGCTGGGAGATCTTTGATGATTGCAGTAATGTATATAGGACAACGTCGATATGCATCTATGAGTCATGCAAATCATCAGGCACTACTAGCCGAATTGGAAAAAATAGCGCCTGTTGTCAAGTATGATTTTACTAGAGAAATTGGTCAACCCAGTGCCAGTCCATGGCAACAAAGTGGCGGTATACAAATTTTTGATTTTTTACAAGGCGTAGAGCAAATTAACGAGAACGTTATTGTAAAATTTAGAAGTGATCTTTGGTTTACTGATGCGGCTATAGATGCTATAACCAAAGAAGTAAAATTGGTATACGAAGGTAAACAAGATGCTTCTTTCTTTGGGTGCAATTGGAAGGATTATATCGGCCATGTGTATACCAAGGAGCATGTTAATGAAAAGCCTTGGGTACAAGACTTTGTTATTGTTGTTGATAAAAGTGTGTTGAAAGATAAAAATGAAATATATCAAAACGTAGAATCAGCGAAGCCTTCAAAGAGAGCTTGCGGAACAAAAGTATTTCGTGCGATTCTAGCAACACCAGATAGAGCATACAATGTTTTGTCTCAAATCTATCTGATTAGAAAGCAATTGGAAGGTAATTTTGACCCCTGGCAAGTTGGGTATGATTATATTTTTGAAGATATGAAAAGATTTGGGCATAAAATGCCAGATGCCATGCCCTGGTATATGAGTACAAAAAAATGAAAAAATATTTAGAAAACAAAGACCGTTTGGTAGTTTACGCAATGCCGTATCAAGAGAATTCGTTCTTTCATTCTCTGTGGTTTCAAAAAATAGCAAACGATAATTTTATCATTGAACGTTATGATGACAACAAAACATACAGTGACGATGTTGTTTTTGTTGTGGGTGCAAGACAATATTTGGTACAAGATCTACGAGAAAAATTTGCCAATAGACGTGTAATCGTAGATGCTACATGGGAAAGTTATACTGGAAAATACAAAAAAGTATATAGTCAATTGCGTAATCCCAATCACTTGTACATGTACGGGAATTATAACCCTGAGCCAGTAGAGGGAGCCGTATTTGTTCCTAACTTTTTATGGTATAATGAAAGTTTATGGTGGAAAATGCATCGATACGATCAATATACTCCCAACAGGAACTATTCCAAGAAATTTTTAATGCCAATTGGTCACGATAGAGGTTGGCGAGTTGATACTATCAACGCACTTAAACCATGGTTAGATTCTGATGCCCTTTGGAGTTGCATTAGCCACGGGGTGTCTTTGCCTGTAGCGGAAAATAAAGAAAATATTGTATGGCATCGTTATCAAAATTTCAGTTGGTACGACGATACCTGTTTTACTATTGCTCTAGAATCTGCTAGAAGTTGGAATGAGGCTATTATTTTTCTAACAGAAAAAATCTACAAGCCAATTGGCATGAAACATCCGTTTATGGTAATGGGTCAAGCAGGTATGTTGCAATATCTCAAATCTCAAGGATTTATGTCGTATGATAATTTATTTGACGAGAGCTATGATCTAACGTCAGACCTTACGGAGAAGATTGCAATCCTTGTTAAAAATGTTTCCAACTATGAAAAAGTTCCCTACGATGCCGAAACGTTAAAGAGAATAGATCACAATTTTAATTTGTTTTATAACGAAGAACGAGTACTATCCGGATTACAAACTGACTATGTTGATCCCATGAGAGAATTTATCAATAAAAAATGATAGCAATTTTTTACACAGGCGATGATAGATTTTCGTCAGTTACGGCTGCCAATCATGCCAACGTGATTGATAAAATAAAAGAAAAATATCCGGTAACTGTATACGATCACAAACTTCCAGGATTTGATCGAACAGAATGCACCTTCACTCTCAGTGGGTGTTGTCAGGTGTTTGACTTTATGAAAAGTTCCGAAATCTTAGCAGAAAATATCATAATA
>Ga0209088_10000614_pt1 | contig 24725 bp, 37 predicted proteins | sample S_140625_EF_Meta_FD_187324 | JGI IMG/M metagenome (GOLD analysis project Ga0209088, IMG submission 187324) | Freshwater microbial communities from Lake Simoncouche, Canada to study carbon cycling - S_140625_EF_MetaG (SPAdes) (version 2) | ecosystem: Environmental > Aquatic > Freshwater > Lake ... | reverse complement strand
CCTGCCAATCCAGCTTGCAACCTCATTTGCCGTGACATAACCTTGGACAGTATCTCCACCAAAGTCTAGCCAAGTGCCAGCTTCATCCCAAATTGCAATCTCGGCATCCTCTGAGGAATGAATACCATCAGTTTCTAGATTTGCCATAGCAATAGTGGGTCGCTCCATCTTATGCTCGCAGTAGTTTCCTCCGCGAAACATAACGGAAATTGTTAGACCGTTATCAAAGGTCATCTGAAAGCCACCCGAAACAATTGCAAACTTGCTAGTACCGTTTTCCATTTTATACTCCTTAGATTAGTTTACTTCACATTCGTTGATTGTGTAATATTCGCCCCAATTATTTGTAAAGTAGCGAATAACGCTAGCTCCGACTTCTTCAACCCATTTGTGCTCTATATTGTCACCCCCTTCATCTTCTTCTATGTCTGGAGGAAGATTCAGAATGTAATTTGCGGCATCCTCTTCTTTGGAGAAAACCTTGACGACAATAGAGCCTTCTTGATAGTAGCCATGAGAAACAACGTAGACTTTCATCTTTCTTTAACCACCAATTCTGCATCGACAATTTTAACACGACAATCTGGCATAAATGCTACAAGCTCTCCTGCTGCAAGACTAACTGCGTTGAAGTAATTTTCACTGGCGTCATAGATTTCCTCTACTTTCATAAAGTAATTATGGAAATAATTGTGTCCATCGCAAAAGATAACGCCAATTCCAACATTATTCCAATCGGTTTTATTTTTATCGTTTTCAACAATCGTGACTTTCATTTAGTCTCCAAAAATTTCTTTAAGTTTGCCGATTGAGCAGTTCTTACCGTGACTCTGGTTTGCATTACCTCTACAACACGAATAACGAGCATAGACTCTGCCATACCCTCCATCCTTATTACGTTCAACGAAATCTGGCATTTCACCGACGAGATCCCCGATCTTCTTAAGTAGGGCTAGAGCTTCTTCGTGACTAAGTTTTGAAATATCAATCATTTTTCAGTCCATTCACGAAGATCAATAATATCCCACCAATCATAGTTTCTTCCATCAATCTGATGAGATCTTCCAGTAATTTCCTGACCTTTATGTATACCGTGAGTAATTATTGTTTTATGCTCCACAAGAGTTACTTTTGTGGCTGCCTCTTCATAAGTTGAGAAGCAACCGATCCAATCTCCTGTTCCGCGCTCTGGATATTCACTATCACCAGCAATAAGCAAAAATGGTTTCATTCTGCTTCCCTCTTACTTGCTATATTATCCTTGACCGAATTCATGGTACTCCTTCCTGCCACTAGAATATAAGCACCCTACGGGTGGAGTCAAGGTGCCAACTAAGAAATAAGAGACTTTTATTTATTACCCCATAAAAGGGTGAAACATCAAGCCTCCTGCGGCACCTATGGCGCATCCTACATAATGTAGGCACGGTTGTCGCGAAGTCAAGGGGCGGAGAGAGAAATAAAAGAGGGCGCAGAGATTGGATTACTCTGCGCCCTAACTATGGTAGGGATAACTGGACTTGAACCAGTGACCTTTCGCGTATCAGACGAGCGCTCTAAACCAACTGAGCTATATCCCTGTGGTTTAAATTATACTGGTTTGGCTGGAAAGGAGCTAATGGCAGAAGAAGAATGATTTGAAAATCTATTTTTATAAAAGTATAATATATTAGAGGTGCAAATTGAAGGAATATTATACTTATAGTGATTTTGAAGCAGATCCAAACTTATTTGGAAGCTTTAGAACAAGAGATAGAATAAATTTAAAATGTCCAGGTTGCAATAAAATATTTTCTAGAATTGTTAGAAATATCAATCATCCATCAAAAACTGCTACAAAAATGTATTGCTGTTCTTCTAATTGCATTAGCGTTGCAAAAGGATGGATTTCGGAGGTAGAGTGTAAACAGTGCTCTTCTAAATTTATAAAAACATCTGGTCAGGTAAGGCATACCAAAAATAATAATTTTTGTTCAAAGAGCTGTGCAGCAACATATAATAATACTCACAAAACAACAGGAACACGAAGATCAAAATTGGAAGTATGGCTTGAGAAAAAATTAACAGAAAAGTATGGTTCATCATTCTTTGACTTTAATCAGAAAACTGCCATAAACTCTGAGCTTGATATTTACTCTCCAAGTTTGAAACTAGCATTTGAGTTGAATGGAATTTTTCATTATGAACCAATCTATAGCGAAGAGAAGTTGAAGCAAATTCAGAATAATGATGGTAGAAAATTTCAAGCCTGCATCGAGAATGGTATTGAGCTTTGCATAATTGATACATCAAAGCAGAGCTATTTTAAAGAAAGTACATCACAAAAATATCTAGATATAATCTGCAATATTATTGATAATAAGATTGCTGAAAAATAAAGAAACGAGTCACAAGAGAAAAGAATCTTGTGACTCGCTTAAGATACAGAGGGTGAGAGGCTCGAACTCTCGTGTCTCTCTCGAGAACCATCCGCTTTCAAGGCGGCGCCGTTATGACCACTTCGGTAACCCTCTATTAACTTAATAGTACTTTAATAATAGAAATTAATTATTGCTTATTTTTTATTTAAAAAATAATTCTATCTTTTAATCTGGTGCCCCCGACAAGAATCGAACTTGTAAGCCTACGTTACAAATGTAGAATTTTACCGTTAAATTACAAGGGCAAAGATGGTGGAGGATATCGGGATCGAACCGATGAACCTTCTGCGTGCAAAGCAGACGCTCTCCCAACTGAGCTAATCCCCCAATTCACTACATCACAATATTACCAGAAACCTAATCAGCGGACTAATTTATTTAACTAAATTTCTATGCTAAAAATAGTCGGAACATAACCCAGTGCTCTGCAAACCATCAATCTGGTGTTGCCGCTAACAAGGTATGGTTTTTCATTTTCTCTAAATAAAATAACTGGGGCTGGCAACTTGTCGGCAAGCAAAACAGAGTCAATATCTCTATCGTATTTTTTGGCCAATTTAGTTGCTTCTTCTATAGAGGTGGTATTCCAAGAATCTGAATTTTCTAAATCCTTCCATTCTTCTGTTTTTAATTTCCTTAATTTTCCACCATCCCAAGATTTCTTTAGATCAAAAATATCTAAATTGAGACTTTTGGCCGTCCTTTCTAATTCTTCAATCTCTTCACCTAGGTGCGGCTTTGTCCAAACTATCTTTTTCTTTTTTGCTGCCAAAGATATAATTTGTGATGCTTCATTGGAAAGATTTAATCTGGCCAATGCTTCTGCTAACTTTAATAAACTTTTCATATTAAAAGAAAAAAGATTAGCAGAAGAGCTAAGAATTATCCCTCGATAGTCATTGTTCCACTCTCAACCTCTACCTCGATTTCCCAACCCCTCAAATAAGGCTCGGCTTTCTTAATCTCTCCATAAGTAACCTCTAAAACCGCAGTTAGTGTGCAGTATCCTCTCTTGTGATCATAACGCTTAACGCTTCTTTCAATATACTCTTGATCAAAGAAATTGTTAACAATACCATCGTGAATGTCGCCCCAACTAATATTAAGAGTTGTTTCTCCGCCTTCTTCTTCGCTCTCTTCTCTAAAATCATCAAGAGTAATAACATAAGAATCATCGAGTTCATCGAGGGCAGGGATAACACCCTCGCTAACCTTCTGTAGAGCCTCTAGAAGCTCTGAGAATCGCTGGACGGTATCTGTACCATCTACCGCATCACCCACGCCTCCATCGTCTTTATAGTGGGATACCTCGCATCCATCGGAGTAGGTTAGGGTAAGGGTTGCATCATCAGAAAGATTTAAGGACTCTAGTTTGGTGAGGTATTCTTGCATTTCGGATTCTCCTGACGAAATTGTACCTTGCCGCTTACTTTGGCACCAAATGATTTATTCTTTTAATCTATAAACCTAAACATTCCAACATCTGCAACCACCATATCCCCAAACCCATGAGAAGATGAGGTTTGCCTTAGCATTAAATTTTGACTATGAGTATCGCCCCATCTTATACCATAATCTTTTAACTCATTGAGCTTATCTAAAAATCCTTGTAATTTAACATTTTTTATTTTATTACTTGGAAAAACAGGAAATATTTTTCCATAAGAATCAAATAATTCCACAAGAATTTCTCTTAATGATGAATCTGAATTAGAAATAAGAAGGTTAAAATTATCTTTAATTAAACTTAAAGAATCGGACCCTCTTGGCGGAAGATTCATTTCCGCAAAGTTAAATAAGGTTTTGGATATTTCTGCAATAAAAATATCGACAACCTTGTCTATTAAAGAGCCGCCAAGTGGCCTATCTCCTTCAACTGTATCAAAGAATAGCTGCTCATCAGAATCCTGCAAATCAAATATTTCTAACGAAATATCTGTTGATATTATATTTAATACCCCATTGTCAGAAAATATTTTCTTAACTAATTTTGAATTAAATTCACCAACAGATTCTTCAAAAGAATTCCAATCCCAGGTTTTAAAATATTTATCTAATGTCTTTTTTAAATTAGAAACAAACCCGGCTTCATCTCTAACCATAGAGCCTAATATATTTGGCTCATAAAGAAGATCTTCCATTTCTGGAGGAATTGGAGCTAATAATTCTGTAGCAATAAAAGATCTATATGGAAAGCTCTCTCTAGAGATATTTATTTCACCTTCATTTTTTATTTTTCTTTTTAAAGATAAAAAGTCAGAATGAGAAATTTCATTTGCCTCATATACTATTGGAAGAATCTTTCTCAAGTGGTCTGGAAGGGAATCTCTTTTTGTTTTTACCTGAAGATAACTTCTATATTCTTTTGGGCTTTTTGAAAGTTTTATAGCAATTTTTTTGCCATCTTTTTCTGCTAAAAAAACAGAAGAAAATGCACCAGACCCCAACGGATTAACTAATGCAGTACTAGGAAAGAAAAGATCTAAATAAGATTGAATTAAAGAATTATTATTTGCTAATTCTGTTACAGCGGTTGATTCTTCTTCTTGACCCAAATCCTGAAGTATTTGGCTTAATTTTAAAAGCTTTGATTTCATATCTTTTAACTTCCTATGATTCTGCTATTTATAAGCTTTCTTGATTTCTGGGGCGAACCCAAATTTCATTTTGAATCCTGTTTCTCTTACCACTATCGCTAAAATTAAATCTTCTATAGAGATTGCGTAATTTTTCTGGAGCATCTGACTCAATATTAAAGTTAGGATCTATTGCCAAACTAGATGTATAGCCATTAGAGTCAATAATTTTAACAACCTCTTTTAGCAAAACCTTTCCAAATCCACTACCCTGACTATCTGGCTGAACGCCAAGAGAACGAATATGTAAGTTGTCTTCTTCAATTTGATAAAGAACATAGCCTATTAGGCTGTCTCCATCCAACAGAACGAATCCTTCTGCTCCATCAAAAATGCTGGAATCTCTATCGCCAAAAACCTCTTCATCTAAATCCAAAATTTGTTCATTATATTTTGGATGATAGTTAACTAGCGATGGTCCTTCTACTTTGTCTAAATCAATATTTAGAGAAGCTAGGGCCGCTTTAAGGGTATTTAATTTTCTTTTAATCATAAAAGAATCAGAATAAATAATAGATAACAAAAAAACCTCCGCAAAGGGAGGCTTGGGGATTTTGGTTTTATGAGGCATTCTTGCATTAATGTTTTAATCTAAATAGATTCTATTTTGGCTTTAATACAAGGGTAAAGAGATTTCTTTGCTTCTTCTAGATGAACTACTTTAGAATCGTTCCAGAGAGTCCAAAGAAGATCAGACTTCTTATCTAGGCTCTTCATCAGATTAATCAGAAGAGTTTCATCATCACCAGTTAAGAAGTCCCATTGATAGTCTTTTTCCTTTGAGGCTGAACCAGACCAGACTTGCATAATGGAGGATAAAAGGTTTTTTCGAGGTCCGCCTTCTTTGGAAGCCGTTTCTGACCAGACTTGTAGAGTGGAGTTAGCCAAACTTCTTCTGATATCATCCCAGGTGGAATAAGGCATAATTTTACCTGAGTCTTTTAGATTAGAAAAGACTTTCTTTAAGAATAATATTTTTTGTTCTGGAACCTTGACTCCCATTTCTGACCCGACAATTTGATCCAAATGAGCATCTATTTCGGACCAATGTTGAAGGAGAAGCTTTCCTGGAGGTATCTCTCTGATCATAGCAGGATCTGTTTTAAGAGCGATCATTCTTTTCAAAATGGGAATAAGATAGTCTGTAATAGCTAGAGATAAATGTTGATACATATCTTCTGTATACTTTAAACGATGAACATTCTGGAGGGTCGCCGTAATACCCTCTTCCATGGCATCCAAAAGATTATATCTGCCCATCTCAGATCCTAGGGTAGAGAAGCGACTCCAAGCAGAATGATTTAAAATGTTATGGTGAATCTCATGTACTATATTAGAGACAGAATAAGTCCAGAGCTCTCCCTCTATGCCTAGTAATTCAGAAAGCTTGGAAACTCCTAATTGATTTAAAGTGGTAGCTGAAAGCCAACCTTGCAGGCCAGCTTTGGTTTCAGAATCTTTGGGCAGAGTGTCTATGGCTTCACTAAAAGCTTCTTTAATAAGGGTGAAGACTTTTTCTTCTAAAAAGGAAAATAACCAAGGAGGAATACTATCGTCCGCAACTCCAATAGAGGCACTATACTTTGCAGTCCATGTATAGAAACAAGAGTCGATAAAATCATATAACTCTTCAGGAGCTAGATCTGGATAGGATGAGGAAAGATCGGAAGCTAAAGCATTGATAGTTTCTAGTCTCCAATTATAAAGATCATTCTGAATAGTTCTAGTTACAGCATAGAACTTAGTAGATAAGCCTTCTTTGGCTACAGTTTCTACATATTTTCTGGCTAACTTTTGAATTATAAGGGACTCTCCCTGATGACCTAGGGAACCGAGAACTTTAGACAAATGATTTAACTTTTGCATATTAAAAAAACTAAAAATAATAGATAACAAAAAAGCCCCCAAGGTGTTATCCTTGGAGGCTTAAATGGTGGGATGGGTTGAATCAAACAACCGGCGACCTAAGGTAACGGATTTACAGTCCGGTGCAATCTACCAACAATTGCAACATTCACTCTTTCTGTTATCTTACTTTGTGGAATGTATATTAACAAAGTAAAAATAAAAGTTTAAATTTGGCTATACAGAACCGCTAAGAGATTGGATTGTTGATTTCTGCTTTGCCCAATAGCCACGGGGAGGTTTATCTAAATCATAAGACTTTGCCCACTTAGCAATAGTGTGGTCTGCAACACCATAAGTCTTGGCTATTTGTGCTGTAGATACTTCCCACAAAAGCTTTTTAAGCTCTTCCTTGGAAGGTCTTTGAGGTACTTTCCTTTGAGAGATCTTTGAACATTCTTGGGAGCAGAACTTTCTAGATTCTTTGTCAGATGCTATTACACTATATTCTTTATTGCAAGATTGACAATTTACCTGAACTCTTCTTGGCTTTATATCCTCTAAAGAAATTACCGCTTTACTTCTTAAGTTAAAATGAGCCTCTCTATGACAGTTAGCACAAAGCAATATGCACTTATCTAGCTCAGTCTTTATCTTGCTCCAGCTTCTTGTAACACCAGTTTTTGATACAGAAAAATCTTTTTCTTTTGGATCTAAATGATGAAACTCTAGGGCATCGGGACATTTGAAGTATCCGCATCCTTCGCCTTGACACTTTCCACCCTTATACTCTATTGCCTTTAGTTTAAGGACTCTTCTTCTTTTATCAACTGCATCAACTGTGCATTTTCTACAACGAGCTTTACCATCTGAGTTTACTGAGAATAAAGCCTCACCATGCTTTGTGCAGGTCTTTGTTATTGTTTTGTTTTTAATTTCTGGCATATGAACCGTCCCAAGGTTATTATACCTAGGTGCTAATAATAAAAACAAAAACCCCCAAGATTTTACTCTTGGGGGTTTTAAATGGTGGGACGGGTCGGACTCGAACCGACGACCCTGGGCTTAACATGATGCTTATAGTTTTCACTATTGATTTCTCTGCACCATCGGACTTTCTCTTAGCCATATCGTTTCCGACTTAGGCTCGCCGTGTAAAGTCTCTACACTTGCCCGAAAGATTACTCTTTCTGCTAGCTCGGGATTGTCATATCATTTCTGACTTAGAGTTCCCCGACTTAGCGGCGTTCATTTTAATCGTTTCCGATTAAACGCTCCTATTTTTACTTTGAAGGCCCTTGCTGCTACCAAACTGAGCTACCATCCCATTTTTTAACTAAGGCATAATCTTTCTATCCTTGCTTTTATTTATATATGTAGTACGCAAATCTTGACCATTTGGGCAAATACAAAAGTTTTTTCTTCCAACATAATTTTCATTTGGACTAGCAACTCCAATAGTGTTAATCACTCCATGATTTCCACACAAGGAGCATAGCTTATCATCTGTAAGATAAAACTCTCTCCAATATTCTGTTACTTTTTTATTTTTTATACTAACATTATTCATTTTAAATCCTCTTTTTTATGGTGGGGATAGTCGGACTTGAACCGACAAGCTTGTTAAGAGCGGGAGATTTTGAGTCTCCTGTGGTTGCCATTTCACCATATCCCCTAATTGGCTCCCGCTGCTGGATTTGAACCAGCGACCCTTTGATTACATCACACTATAGTTTTCACTACCAACTTTCGTTGTTTGTGCGCTGGACTATGCCTTCATCCCATTAGGATGGATTGATTATAGTCTCTAGACGTTCCTATCACTAGGCTTCGCTCGGCGTTGACATCAGCATTACCTGTTAAGTGTTCACCGAATTTACAATCTTATTCGACATAGATTACTCTATGAAGCTGCCATTAATGTCTACAGTCAAATGCTCTAAACCAACTGAGCTAAGCGGGAATGTAATTACTAAATTTTAAATGGTGGCCTCTGCCAGACTCGAACTGGCACGCTCGTTATGAGCAGAAGATTTTAAGTCTCCGTTGTCTACCATTCCAACAAGAGGCCGTATATTCTCTGTCTTTCCAGAGTGTCTTATATTCTTATCTTACGCTGCCAATTCCCAAGTGAAGGGATTTGACTTACAATACTCAAGCAAATGAGCATTGAGAAAATCTAGCATATCGTTTTCTGCCCAATTCATATTTTCATACTTAGACTTGAAAGAAGTCGCCATATTAAAAATATAATCACTTACCATTCGATAATCTGGACGAAAAAGCTCATCACTCTTCCAAGGATAGTGATAATCAAGCAAACGAGAAAGGGCGAGAAGAATCTCTGCATCACCGTAATTCATATTATTCATCTGAATTTTCCTTATTTGCTTTGATTGTAGATTACAAAGTGGTAGTTCTATCGGGTGCTGCCCCCGAGCCTTATCCGTGAAAGGGATACGATCTAGCTGTTAATCTATAGAACCATGTTTTTATTATACTTATTATTCTGAATTTTCTTGAAGAGAATCGTCACCGTATTTCTGATAATATTTTACCCATTTTCTTATGGCATTATCAGAAACACCATATTTTTTCCCAACGGCAAGGTAACTTGTCTCTTCTATTTCTAACATAAGCTGTGCAAACTTTGGTCTGTTTGCCCTTCTATCTTTTTTGTTTAGTCTGGCAATATATTTGCTAGAGCATTTCATGGAACAAAATCTTTCATTTGCACCATAGTATTTTTCATTACACTCTTCACAATTCTTGTAAATTCTGTTATTCTTTCCGCCATGAGTATCAAGAGTGGCGTTGCACATAGGACATAAGAATCTCAAATTCTCTAGCCTATGATCGTTGTTTACACCGTTTATATGGTCAAGAATAAGATGTATTTCTTTTCCTCTCCACATTGGAGGATGACCACACTCTTCACACTCATATTTCTTAAGACCAAGCTTAAGAATTTTGTCTTTTAAACACTTTCTTGAAAAAGCTGAGTTTTCAACCGCTACTTCTTCTATTGATTTTGCTACAAGCTTTCCACCTTTTGTGGATTTCTTTGGAAGCAGAAGTTTTGAAATATCTATGCTATTCTCTTTTGAGAATTTTAGAAACTGCTTAAACGCAGCTCCACTTTTAGCATAACCTATTTTAAATAAAACATCTGATATTGATTCAGAAGTATTAACAATTTCTGTTATCTGTTCTTTGGTATATCCTTTCATTTTGAACCCCTCTTTATTATACTAAATAATTAGTAGGGTTAGTGAAAGAATTTAAAGTTTCCAAGTGGGTTTTGTTGATCCTGGCTTTGTCCCACATTCAACGGCACCAATTACCGTCACATCTTTTGCTTCTTGCTCTCTTATTAAAATGGCGAGCCGTGTAGGACTTGAACCTACAACATCTTCGGTAGAAACGAAGTACTCTATCCAGTTGAGTTAACGGCTCTTATATTCTCTGTCTTTCCAGAGTGTCAAATCGGAATTGATTAGAGCCAGCACTTTTTATGGTGACAAGTTAATCAAAACATTCCTACGATTATTGGACGCCCCCCTGTCTTTCCAAGGTGTCAAATCGGAATTGAATTAGGGGATGCCGCCACTCTAATCAAAACAATCCTTACGATTATTGGAATTGGTCCGGCAGACAGGACTTGAACCTGTATACACCAATTACTCTTTTTAATTGACCGGATATAAGCCGGGGGAGATACTGCCGGAAATTTCTCTGTCTTTCCAGAGTGCCAGATTGATTAACAATCATATTAAATCCGTTGGCCCGGTGGGATTTGCACCCACGACTTCCACTTTATAAGAATGGCCTTCTGACTCCTGAATTACGGGCCAAGAACGGTTCCCAAGAGTCATTTATTGAAGGACTTATATTCGTCAAGCGTTCAGTCTACTAACTTTATTAAGTGGCGTGCCCGGCTGGAATCGAACCAGCATACTCCAAATTAGAAATTTGGTGCCTTATCCTATTAGGCCACGGGCACTTAGTCGCTGTCTCTCCAGCGTGTCTCTTTTGTCGCTCTAACCTGCTGGCCTTTCGGCCCGCCCCTCTATTCTACTCACCTTCCGGCTCGTCGTCAAGGTTTTTTTAGAGCGTCCGCTAATCTTTTTTAGCGGCTCTTTTTACCATTCGTATTCGGTTTTTAAAGATCGTCGGGAGGTTTCCCTCTCGCCCCTTCAACCTAACCGCTGCGCGGAGGGTTGTCAAGGTGGGAAGGCTTATTTTTTTCGCCTTCCCCTTTTTCGTCGAGGGCTTCCTCCCCGCCCCTCTATTCTATCCAACCTGCGGAGGATCGTCAAGGGGAGCGCGTTTTTTTATTTTCGCGCCGTTTTTCATTCGCCACGGGGTTTTTCCGTCGCCCCTATACCTTATCCACCTGCTAGCGGAGCGGCAAGGGATTTTTTAGACCGGATGATTTTCTTTTTTCTTCCTGTCTATTGACCAAAGGCATTAAAATAACTCGTTAATTGAGGAGGCCCATCTGAGCTATCGGCGTAGCTGCGGCATCGGAGTACCGTATGAGTATTAGACATATCGTTTTAATTAGGTTGACAGATTCACTGTCATAGTCGATTGAGTAACTCTACATTTAACGAGTTATTTTGATACCTTCGCTCTTTGCTGGCGTTAGGGGGTTGGCCCTCTCGCCTCGCCCCTATAATATACGCACCGTATCAGATTCGTAAAGTTCTTTTTTAGATAGCTAACTAAAAAGTTTATAGTCCCGGCCTAGTTCTTATTAGCTCTAATTCTGAGGCTCCGCTTGGTCGCCAGATACAGCCGGAAGCAATATCCCAAGCATAGTACCAATCAGTAGCACTATCCATTCTAAGAGAATCTTGATATGGAATAATCTCGATTCCATCCCATATTTTTGAAACACTTCCCCAATCTACATAGTCAATGCCTCTTCCGTATCTTCTAATTCCAAACTGTTCTGAAAAGTCTCTTACTTCTTCTTCCGTGCTCAATTTTAGAACACCACCACTACCATCCAATCCTGATGAGTATTTTGGTTTTATTTTGTAAACATAATTTACTTTTGAAATCCAATCTGGCATATTATATGTAAGATATTCAATCCAATCAGTTCCACTGGCATACCAAAGACCGACAGGTTTCCAAGCGGTATTGCATGATCCAGAGGTATCTCTTACGCCGGATATCATCTGTGGTGATGTTAAAATAAGCTCATTTTTAGGAAGACCTTTAAGCCAATCTTCCATTCCTCTTCCAAAGTCTTCTTCGTCTTCTTCAAAGAAATCTGGCTCTGATTGAGCAATCTTTTTTAAATAAAGATATTCTTTATTAAGATTTTTGTTTTTTAAATAACTACTTAATCCTGATAATTTTACATTCATAATATGAGACTATAAAATTAGCATATTTTTATGGTTATCAATTTATTTTAAAATCCATAGTTAAAAATAACCCATTCAAACTGCTCTGGATGATTTTTCTTTAGAAAGTCAAACAGAAATTCTTTTGATACATACTGCCCAGCATATCTTGTGCCAACTCTAAATGGAGGGTGTCTTGGGCTTTTCTCTGTTGACATTATCCATTTAAAATAAAATCTTAAGCCCAAATCATCCCTGTAAAAGCTGCATAGCCCAATGGCTTTTGAGTTTGGCTCACTAGATATAAAGAAAAGGTCGCCTTCTAGTTGTCCTCCCATATTTTCATTTATAAAATTAAGAAAGCTCGTTCTCTTTAGAGATATGTCGTATGGTTCAATCATTTAACCACTCTGGATGAAAAAGTAACCAAGTTAAATCTTCGGGATATCTTTTGGAAAGCTTTGAAATAAAAGTCTCTTTATTTACAAACTTTCCATCAACCCTTAGGTCATAATCAGATTGCTCGTACCTTTCGATTATCCATTCTGTTATCGTCTGATCCATTCTTTGGAAGCCATCTTCAATCTCTGGTATACTGACTCTTGCGACATAAAATAAGGTAGACTCATTATGTTTAGAGTAGATAAGATAATCACCGTGATTTTCATCCCTAAATGTATCCCAGCCAATATCTGAAACATCTATTACTTTTATCATGGTAAGTTCCAAATTATCCATTCAAAGAATTCTGGATTGGCTTCTTTTGCATGATCAATCATATTCTCTTTTCCTTCGATCATTTCTCCATCAATAAAGGTGTAAAAGAGAATATGTTTTCTTTTGGAATACATGATTATTTTATAGTAGAGTTCAAGATTATGGTGATAGTTAAAACGAAGATAATGATTGGAGTTAGCCAGTTCATTCAACGTCACTCCTATGAAACCATGATTAAGCTTAATCACGTCGCTTTTGCGCTCTTTGTATTTTTCAAATATTTTATCTATATTTAAATAAGATTTTTTATTCATAATATATCTTCTACTATTAAAATAGGTTAATTTTAAATGAAAACTAAAAAATTAAAAAATTTAGCAATAACACTAAGTAAAATTGGATTTAATGATTATTCAATTTTAGTTGATGAGTTGTTTAAAAGTGCAGCAGACCAAGTAGCTACAAACAGAGCAGTAAGCCAAGAAATTCCAGATAATTATTTTACTCCAGAAGATGTTGATCCAGAAAGATATAAAGAAAAGCTTATTGTACTTTTCAAAAGAGATATTGGAGCTTCAAGCTTTGAAAAATTTAAAAAAAGATTTATGAAAGAAGGTAAATCTGAAATGGAAGCAATAGACGCTGCTTTAAAATTGATAGAAGATGAATCTAGAAAAGCAGCTGAAAAATCAATAAGGACTCATTCTGTTGCAACATCTATGCTAGAAGAATCAGGTTCAATGCCTGGAGAATTAGTCATTTCTCCTGGATCTGGATTTGCCCACGAGCAAGTTGTATCTCCAAAATACAGGTGGAGAGGTTTGGAATACCAAACTAATCTTACAAACATGGCAAACCAAAGAAATATGCAAATGGGAATAATTGATAGCAAGTCAAGAGAATGGTCTTTGCTAAGAGGCTCTGTAGATGATAGCATTGGTGATTCATGGGAAGAAAATCTTAATTCAATAATTGATGAAGAGGGAGTTCCTGATACCATCTATGCAAAACATGCTTGCGGAGGTCTTACAGACGGGGTTATGTTTGATGCAGCAAATATAGGAATTAAAAAGATGTTGCTTGCCACATGCTGTGCCCATCGTTACCCAGAAGTATCTTGGAGAATTTTAAATCCAAAAGATGAATCCGGTATGCCAATGGATTTTGAAAGCTATAGGGATATAGCATACTCATCAAATAAACAAGGCAAAGAAGGAATGGCATTTGTAGATAAGATTGACGGCTGGAGAGAAGACTTTCTTAAGAGCAGGGGATATGCCGTAGAAAGAGGAGTCAGAAACTTTGGCCCATATATATTAGCAAAGAAATCATAAAGAAGATCCTTTTCTTGCATTACATGGCCAGCACATAGTCTGATAATTATCTAGAGAATCTTTTCCCCCTCTTGACTTTGGAATAATATGATCTTTTGTAAAGAAGGCTCCATCTTCAGAATAAAGATTGATTGTAAAGCCACAAAAAGATCTTGAGTTTATTTTTTCAATTGCAAAAATAGAACCAATTTTTCCGCAGGACTTACAATCAAAGCCTGATTTTATAAAGCAATTGTAGCGATCTTCTGGATTTCTGAGCAAATACTCTTCAAATAGCTTTTCTTTTTTTGTTGCAAAAGAAATAAAATCATCTTTTTTTATTTCCTTTTCTCTTTTCAAAATAACTACAGATCCAAATTTATTTACCTTTTCCATACAAGGTTTCCGTTGCGGTGTATTGTATCTGGCCCCGAGATATGAATAGGGGCTTTTTTAAAAGAAAGCCATTTTTCTCCTGACCAGAGATCAATAAAAATATAATACCTCTCATCTACCTCAGCCAAAAGCCATTCTGATTTTGGGAGGTGAGAAAAGGTCATTGTGTCACCAAGCTTATATTTCATTTTAAATTACCACTTCTATAGTAGTTTTTTGGCATCACTTCTTGCCTCTGCCTATCTCTTTGGCAAGAACTGAAATAAAAGTTGTAATAAATACATCAAATGTAAATGCACACCAAATAATCGGTATAGATAGAGCGACAATCTTTGTGGTTGGCAGTCCAGCCAATCCCCACCAAATAAACCACGAGAATGATGCAACCGTAAATGCCGTAGAGGCTGCAATAAAAAATCTCTTCATTTTGGATTTATCTCCAGATAAGATATGGTTAGAACGCAAAAATACCGTGCCTAGATAATATAGGCACGGTATCCGCAAAGTCAATCCGGTTAGTATTAAAAAATACTAGCAGTACTTTTTGCCTATCCCCCTAAACTTATCGATACAACCACATTATATGGTGTTTCTAGTTGTCTTGTTGTAGCTTTTTCAATTTTTGAAATAATACATTGCTTAAGTTGTTCCTCTCCTTCAGGCACTATTACCGATATATTCTGAGAAAATCCGCTTGTATTTACTGTATAATTAATTTTTACTTCTCCAGAAAGAATATGTCTATTTGCTGCCTGCTGAATGCATCCCTTAACATAAGGAAAAACCATGCCCTTATACATTCCATTAACATATCCTTGTACTTCTGCTGCTGGTACAATATCTGAGAATGGTAATTTGGCTCCATTTAAATATTGACGAATTTGTGTAAAATCTTTTAATTGAATTTGCATATCGTCAATCTTGCCTGGAGTATAGCGATCTGGATTATATATTTCTATATAAAAAGAGGATGAGGCTAATTGTTTATCTTTATTTTCACTTAAATATTTTTGTACTGCAGGAATAATTGATTTTGCATCAAATTCTCCAATTCTTTTTGGTGAACCATCACGTACTTTTAATCTATATACTCCATTTTCTTGCATTTTCATCACCTGTTCTGGAGTTGGTTCTGCTGCCACTGATGTTGCCATTGGTTGTGGTATGGATGATTGAGTTGTAGCCTGAGCGTATTTTCTCAATAGAAAATCAACTTTATTTGCTTCAGATATATTTCCAGATCTGTCTAATTCTGTTGCTAATTTTAATAATTCTTTAATCATAACTACTCCAAATTTACTTTATTTTTACTTTTCTCTGTCAAATTTCTGCTTATATGAAATATTTATTGGGCTTTCTATAGAAATTTGTCCATATGTAGGATTGGGGTTTAATGAGATTCTTCCAAAACTCCAACCAAGCATCTGGCTTACCAAACAAGAATCAAAACTTGGATTTGCAGGAGTTGATACGGCCTTGTGATTTGATGTTGAGCCATCTTTATTTACAGTAAAGGTAATTACTGTAGATGCTGCAAAGTTGGGATTAGCATTTACTGCAGTAGTAACACATTGTTTAAATTTAAGCTTATAACTATTATAACCTTCTTCTATCATCTTCTCGGCTGGAGAAAGAACTTTTGGGGGTGGAGCTGATGGAAGACTTTTTAATTTTTCTAAAATATCTTTTGCAAGCGAAGACTCTATTAGTCTTTCTTCCTTAATCATTTTCGCCTTTCCATCAACTAGGCCATATGTCTTTATTACAAACTGATCTGCTGTGTATTTTTCTTCCGGCCTGGCCTCTTCTACTGCCCTTTTTCCTGATATAATTTCACTCATTATTGTTGGAAGCTCACTTATCTTAAACATTCCAACTGTATACTGACTAATTGGAGTATATAGCATTATAAAATACTTTCCGTTTTTTTCCTGCTCTTGAAGTCTTAATTCAGCCCTGCTCATCACTGGAGTTGGCTCTGCTGCTACTGATGTTGCCATTGACTGCGGTGTAGCTGATTGAGTTGTTTCTTGAGCATATCTTCTCAATAAAAAATCAACTTTATTTGCTTCAGATATATTTCCAAATTTATCTAATTTTGTTGCTAATTTTATTAATTCTTTAATCACAATTACTCCAAACTTAATTATCAATTATTCTTTTTTTGATTAGTAGTTTTGGCTGCGCCGTCGCTTTGCCGGAATAGACTGAGGCTCAAAAAGAAATAAAAAAAAGGCCACCACAGTTTCCAGTGGTGGCCTTTAACTACCGCTTAATCTGCTCGACCGCTCGCTTGCTCTTATCGGCAACAGTATGAGCAGCATTATCAACCTGCTTAGTCACCTTTCTAGCATCACGCGGATTATCTCCAGCCCAATCAAGAAGCACATAAGATCCGGCGAGAAGCGAGGTGATCAAAAGAAAAGCCTTCATTGTAACTCCAAAGTTATTAATTAAAGAATAATTTATGACTGAATTTAGCTTTAGATTCTAGCTCCACCTAACATTGACTTTCATATGTCCAGCACGAACCTTCTTTGGAAGATTTGCAGAGAGAGAGGCCTGTAGAGCCTCAACCTCAGACTTAACAAAATCAACCTCCTTCTTTGTTGCGTCACCAACCTTTTCATCTGAATTCAGAGCATCAGAAGCAGCATCAGTAATCATAGTCATGATATTCTCTCGCTGAAACCCTGCCTTATGCAGAGCAATAACTAGAACATCAAGAAGAGGAAGGTGAACGGTAGGAGTATACTCTACGCCCTCACCAATAGAGACTGTTCCACCATCGCAAGTAACCTTAAATGGTGCAACGGCTAGTGCGGTTCCTACTCCAACAGACTTACGGGCTTCATCAATCTTCTTATCAGTAAGAACGCGAGAAAGAGCAAGAATTTGTGCAGGATCAAGATTTTTCATAGAATCTCCACATAATAGAAAAGGCACCGTGAGAAATCCCACGGTGCCGGCTTAATTACTGCTGACAGAACCGGGACATAACATCGCTAACGCGACGAGAAACAAACTCGTCAATCTCGCGAACGACGGCTTGATTGAAGGACTCTCCCTCACCAATTCGACCAACAAAGGTGATCGGATCGCCATTAAGAAGGCGACCCTCCGCAATCTTTCGACCAAGACGGCGATTAAATCGATCACGACTAGCGCAGAAAGAAGCACCAATAGTAATGTCAATTACTCCATTAGTCTCAGTAGCAGTATAGGCAACGGTTACGGGAGTACGACGACGAGGAACAGAAACATACTGAAAGCGAGTCATTTTATTCTCCTTTAATTACTGATCATTCTGAGTACGAGAGGGACGCTTAGACCAAACCTCACGCTGGCCGCTTCCATCATCAATAGTTACACGATTGAAACGAGTAACTCCAGCATCATAAAGAGGCTGAACGTCACCGCTTGCAATACGCTGAAAAGACTCAGCATCAAACTCGTAACACTCTGCCCACTTACCGGAGAACTGACAATAGACGAACATTAGCTTATTACCCTCGGTTGAAGAATTTTTGATAAGGATCGGGAGCGTCAACCGTACCGCTCCTCCTCCCGAACACCCACCCTATATCATAGATGGGTGCAATTTTTAGATTTTTTAAGAAGCCATAATTTATTTTGATCTTAAAAGGCTTTTTTGGCCTAAACATGGTAATTTATTTTGTAAAAATATGACACCAACTCTTCTGCTCTTTCTTCTCAGCTGCCTATCAAAAGTAGAGTCTCCAAAGCCACCAACTGATCTTCCATTATCTGGAAGCTTTTGTTTTGACGGCTTTATAAGAAACTTTGTGCAAATGGAGTGCAAAGCAAAAAAGACAGGAGAGGGGCCAATGGATTCAAAAATCTTCTCTTGTCAAGTTGATAACAAAACTGTGCAATATTTTGTCGTCATACCATCAATAGTAGAAGAGGTAGATCCAAGAATGATGATCTGTCAAGATGACTTTATTTTTCTTGTAAAGTATGAAGATGAAATTATTTAAAATAAAAAAGGGGCCAAAAGGCCCCTTAAATATTAATCTTTCCAAGATCCAGAAGAAATATACACAAGATCTCTTTTACTTCTCGTGATAGCAACGTACTTAAGATTCTTTTCCTGCTCAATCATCCAAGGGAGCTTAGCCCAGCGTGGAAAAAATCTATTTTCGTCAAGAATAAATACGGTATTCCACTCCATCCCTTTTGCCTTGTGACAGGTTGCAAGAGTAAGGTTGCCATTAGGCTCATCAGAGAAGAAGGACTCAATCTTCTTCATAAGATCTTGAATAGTCATGCCGGGAGTAGCCTGAGAGATAAAGATCTTAATGCAGTCAACCTTGTCAGTGATAGACTCGATCTTGCTCTCGTTGCCCTGCTTACCAGCAAGACGATTGATCTCGTTGTCAGACCATTCGGTAAGCTTTTCGTCAAGAGAAGCAATATCCTTCGCCTTCATATTCTTGACAAGGGTAATAAGACCCTTACCAATATCACGACCCATCATATTGACAGGAGTGCCGCGAGAAATAAGGCCATAGGCAAACTTCACAAGAGGAGCAACATTACGGCAGAGAATAGCATCAGAAGAAGAAAAGTCCTCAGAAGAAACCTTATCGATCCTAGAGACAGATCCTTCCGGCGCAGTCTCAGAGGACTCGATATGAGAGACATACTTTTGAGCCTCAGTAACAACAGACTTTGGACAACGATAAGAGATAGAAAGCGGAAGAGTAACCGCATTAAACTCAGAACCAATCATCTGAAGAGAAGAGGAGTCTGCTCCACGGAAACCGTAGATCGCTTGGCAAGCATCACCAACCGCAATAAGGCGGGATGAAGGCTTCATCAGAGAGTTAAGAATCCAACGCTGAGTAGCGGAACAATCCTGCGCCTCGTCAACAAAGACCCAATCATACTTCTTAAACTTAAGGTTCTGCTGAACAGGCATATAGATCATATCATCAAAGTCGATGATAGACTTCATAAAGTTAGAGCGGAAGAGAATCTCCTGACAGATAGGAAGAATCTCGCCAAGATCAATACCTTCATCACGACCACCAACATCGTGATGCTCGATCAGATTCCACCAATTATCCTCAGTATTCTCAAGGATAGTTGTTCCAATTCCCATAGACTTACCAAGCTTCACAATCTTGGAAACATAGCCAAGACCAGCCTTCTCACCGGGAGTAAGGTCAGAGTTGCTGGCAAGATCGTCAATCAGACGAAACAGCTTATTATTATCCATCTTCACCTTCGCACCATGAACGGCACGATAGGCAGCAAAGCCAAGAGAATGAAAGGTCTTGACTTCGACATTAGGAAGATTGATTCGGGTATTAAGCTCTTCTGCGATGCTCTTATTGAAAGCAAGCATGAGAACCGACTGATTCTTCGGAATGAGCTTTACAGCTTGAACAATGGTGGTAGTCTTTCCAGACCCAGCAACGGCACCGACAATCGCGGAGCCACTACCGTTCTGAACGAAATCAAAGACAGCCTTCTGATAGGGAGAGGGAACCATCTAAACCTCCTTCGGGGTTGCACCATACCTATAGCATGGGTGCCGTAGGGTGTCAAGGAAATTTTGTATACGCACACAGATGAGTGTGTATGCGCCAAAATATTACTTTCTATTTTTTTACTATTGCCACTACCTAGAAATAAATCTAGGTCTTTCTGAAAGAAGTCTTGAAATTCTTTCATCGTGAATAAAGAATTCTGGATTATTTATCTTTATTCCTGGCTCAATCCAAGCCTCTAAGTCATCATTTATGGCAACTACGCTTAACTTATGATCTGTAATTTTCTTTGTATCTAAATCTTCTATGAGTAGACTCAACTCTATAAAGTCTGCGCCACCTATTCTACATAGTGGTGCAATACCAGTTAATAGTGCTGGCTCTAAGTTTCTTCTTGTATATGAAAATGCAAGCATAAGAATATCTCCAACACTTACATCTTGACCTAAGCAGTCTTTTATTAGACAATTTTCTTTTTTCATCATGCCACAAAAATTTTGTTTAGAAATAGATAGGTCTTATGTGCTTTTTGACCTATCCCTCATTAATCTTTACGATTGCGTATGCGGCAAACACACCCGCTAGCATAACAATGCCGGAGAGTATCGGAGGATAAAATACATTTAGAACACCAAGAATTATCGCTGCCGTAGCAAGTAAGGCAGGGAATAGATAAACCTGCATCCTAAATTCCTCCATCCCCACTATTATACCATAGGTGGGTGCGGTTTTTAGTTTTTTTTTGATCCTTAAAAGATAGCCTAGTTGTTCGTAAAAAGTTGGTTTAAATCTTAATCTTTTTAAAATTAGATTCTTTTAAAATGTGGAAAAACTTTTTTATTTTTTTGGCTATTTTAAAAAAAGAATTATAAAAAACTTGGCATAGCATTTCCTATTTTAAAAATTTCTTTTTTCAGGTTAGATTAAAAATAAAAGAGGATTTTTAATCCCAAAGTTTCAAATTTCTTTATTCAAAATTAAAGGATAAGATTGCATCATATGGTGACACCTGTTCGAGTTATTCCGGCTTTCGCGCAAAAAAAAGACGGGCTTTGAAAGCCCGTCAGTTAGATCAAAAATTCTTTCTTGAAAAAAGCTCTAGACCAGTCTTATACGGCTCAATATGCCCAAAGGTTCTGACCAAAAATGCTGGGAGAGAAAGATAGTCTGGCCCTTCGCTACCAAATCTTGCAATATTAGACTTTGTTTTTGGGCAAAAGTAAAAGTCATAAAGCTTTCCCTTTGCTTCTTTTGCTCCAAGAAAAAGGCATGATTCACAATCGTGATTATAGATTGGATGCGTTGTTTGCGTCATATCACTTCCTTGGCATAACTATAGTTGGAGGATCTTCATCAAAGTTATTATCTGACTCTTCAATCATTTGAGCGATAACTTTTGTTGGAGCATCTTTTTCTTTTTGCTTTTCTAAGTAATCCTCTTCTTTATGCTCCGGTATTTTGCCCGACTGATAAATCGAATAACAAAACAGAAGGATTGACAGGACTAGTAATATCTGTATCATGGTGTTCTCCGTAAAAATTTCCTTCAAAAGCTTCGGGATGCCAAAGAAAGAATTCAAAATCTTTGGGATACACTTTCATTAGGCATCTTAAAAACTTTTCTTTTGAATTAAACATATATAAAGTTTGATCTGACATTTGAACAAAGTTAGAACCGGGTCTGGTCATTTCGCTTGGGACATATCTCCATGCAATCATTCCATTATGGATACTAACAGCACAGTCCATATATGACGGATCTTTCATTGGCAAAACAACATAAATCCCCTCCTCTGAGTAAAAGGAGGGGATTCTAGACGACTCTATAATCTTCATGCACAATACTACTTAATCCAGCAGCGTGCGGCACAGTAAAGCTTACCTGCCTTTGAAAGAGCCTTTGGCGCACCACAATTACACTTCTGAACAGAAGGAAGAGTAGAGAAAAGATCCCGTCCGCGCTGAAGAGTCCTCTCCACAATCTCTTCCATTTCTCCCGTTCGATTGACGCGAGTAGACTTGGAGATTGGAGTAAAAAGACTTGTATTTGGATCTTGCCAAATAAGACAAGTACGAATAGCATCCTCTCCATCGCCACGGGCTACACCATTTACAACAGAGGTATAAATCCTAATGAAGAAGCCACTAGGAAGCCCATTACGGAGAAGTGAGAAGTCAAGCACAGTTTCCCCTGCAACAGAGTCGGAAGCCTCCTTAAAGCCCTTCTCAGAGAGCGTAGAGAGGATCATAGAGCCGAGAGCCTTACGGTGTTCAATGAGCGAGGGATTGTAGAGCATCTTAAATCTCCTTTGTGGGAAACAAAAAAAGGAGGGTATTACCCCTCCCTTTCTTTTAGAAAAGCTTGATAGAATTATAAAGAGAGGACTTACGAACCGGAGCCTTACGCTCAGAGACGATCTTAACCTTGGGGGTCTTATAAGACTTCACAGAGCCACGAGTCTCCTTAGTAGGAGCATAAGTCCGCATCTTATCAAAGTCTGCTTCTGTATAGCCCTGCTCAATTGCAGACCTATAAATATCAACATTGAATTGCGACGGAACAATCATTCCGCTTCGGTTCTTAAAGTCTCCAGACCTACCATCCCAAACAACCCAAAAGTTACGACCTTCAACAGACCTGTAGTAGAAGGTATTGTTACCGTACTCAACATGAATGGACATTGTAACCTCTTTAGATTGCAGAGTTATCAGAAGAATTGTTGCGAGAAAAAACAACCACAGTTTCATCTCGCATTACACGAACAATCTTATCTGACAAGAGAGAAATCTGTGCCCATCGGCGTGCAGAGGCATCAGTAACAAAGTAGTTAATCATAGTCTTACCATCATTAAGATAGATGGTGTAAGCAACGGGCTTTGGAAATTCCGTAAGCATTAGTTACTCCGTCTGAAAAATTGTGATCAATTCCGCATCCTCGTCAGAGTCTCCGGTAAGCTCAACCTCAATCTGAGTTACATCATCCATGATAACGGTGTTGTTAAACTCCGTCTGAATGATACGAGCAGCGAGATCGAGATTACCCTTGATCAGAGAGCGACGATTAGGCTCCAAGATAGGGACGGAATGAGTACCCTCACCAATTGCACTATCAGACTTGGTGGTGACGTACATAAAAGCCACGGTTTATTTCCTCCTGTTATATCTTACTAAATTACTAGAAAAGCTTGATAGAATTTGCAGTAGAACCAAACTTGATACCGTCCTTCTCCACAATCTCCCAATGACCCACAGAGTTAGGAGTAACCTGCTGCCAACCATCGGAAAGAAGAGCCTCCATCTTCATGGAGTCAAATGCACCATTGACACGATCAGTAGTGTCAAAGTGACGCATCTTAAACTCCCAAGTTTCGGAAGGAGCATCACCCATCATGCCATGAACGACACTAATGGTCATTCCCTTCTTACCCTTGTAAGAGATAGCGTTCGGGTCGGCGTTGAACAGAGTAACCTTGAGAGACTTCGACTTTGCCATTCTAACCTCCTGCACCTACCATATACCATAGATGGGTGCTGTTTTTAGATTTTTTATGAACCTTGGATACTCTTGTAGCGTAAGCGGCGGAACCTTGCCGCCGCACCCATAGTTTATTCACCAAGGCCCAATAGTCAATTGGATAGAAAAGATTTTTCAAACAATCTCTATCCAACGCTAGGTGGCGTTCTTTATTATTCCGGCAAACTCGCTTTCTACTTCCAGCGCATAATACCAAACAGAGGTGGTATGCTCTTTGGAGCAGTACCCTTTGTTGATATTAATTCATTTGAATAAACTGCTTTTATTCCGTCTGCAGTTGATATTGTTATATGCTGTGTTCTTCCCTCTGGAAATATTCCATCTGGCAAACCTACAACATTTACTGTTATGGTCTGACCCATCTCATCTTCTGCGTATCCCAATACATCGATTTGAAACTTGCTTCCAAATAAATTTAAATCATCCATTCTCATCAAGTCTTCTCTTGATGGTTTAAATTTTACCGTTACATGCTCCGCAAAAACATTTGGGTGAATTGGGGGGATACTATCAAGAAGCTTTTGCTTTTGCTTTTCGTCAAGGAATACTCCAACAAATGGTGTAAACTTTGGTAACGGCAACTTCTTCTTTGGTGGCTCTGTACATTCAGCTTCCATTGGAGCTTCCTGAATATGAACTGGAATAACTTCTACTCCAGGATAATTATCAGATATTAGTGAAGCATAAGATACTAAATAATCTTCTCTATCATCATACAACTTAACAAAGTTAATTGATGGATTTTCAGATAGTAATCTTTGAATCTGTCTTATCTTAAAGGCCTGTGTATCACCAGAGTCAGATAGCAAAACCTCATGAAATGTTAAGCCAACTGAGCTTAATAATTCTGAAACTCTATTTGAAAATGTCTTAGCCAACCTGCCGGTCATAAGAACGGATATTGCATTAGGATCGCTTACTGCATCTTTTGCTGCGGCTACTGTGTTACCTATCCACCACTCTTCTCCAGGTGATTGAGGAAC
>Ga0209088_10000611_pt1 | contig 24772 bp, 7 predicted proteins | sample S_140625_EF_Meta_FD_187324 | JGI IMG/M metagenome (GOLD analysis project Ga0209088, IMG submission 187324) | Freshwater microbial communities from Lake Simoncouche, Canada to study carbon cycling - S_140625_EF_MetaG (SPAdes) (version 2) | ecosystem: Environmental > Aquatic > Freshwater > Lake ... | reverse complement strand
AAACTGCTCAACCGCTCCGATCCCATACCACCGGCCGTCGACTGGGTTAACCCGAAGGACGGTAAACGGCCTTTTACCATCAGCAGTTATATTGGCTGTGTACTCATAGAAAATGGCTTTTTGATTCTTAACATCCAGAAGGAGCATGATTTCCTCGGTAATTCCGTCGCCGTCAGCGTCGTAACGTAGGTAGCACTCGGCAACCTCAAGGGACGGCTGCGACGAATTATTAACCCCTGCATGCCCTTCCCCACGCTCTGATCTGGCCTGTCCTGCTCCTGTTTTAGGGTTCCCGGTTTCGCTTGAAGCCAACCGAATCTGCTCAATCACGCTTCGAATTCTGGCAACCTCTTCTTCTGGATCCTCCGATCCGACTCCCTTTTTCCTGTAAAGGTCAGCCAGCTCCATTACTGGTGCATCGTAAAGATGCGCACAGAAGTCGGCATCATCGACTGAGGCCGCCGTCAGCGGACACAGAAAGTCTTGAAAGTATACTGGTTCAGCCGCAGGCCCGATAAATATGTCGGATTTCCTTGTGACCAACTGCTCCATAAAGATTGGGAATAAAGGTTGGGGGGTTTGCATGTCCCTCTGAAGAACCATTTGGCCGTCTTGAGATGGGGCAAACCGGTCGTTTTCTGTGATGAAATCGCCGTCGGCCGCCATAATCGGATTCCCTTGGCCGTCCACCAGTACCCGCAGGAGCTTCTTGAATATCTGATCTTTCTGGGTGTAGGTCGTTTTGACAACGCATTCCCCACGGACAAAAGCGATCTGGATGGCCATCTTGAGGGCATCCTTAATTTTCAAGCGGTCAAACTTGAACCGCGCATACTTTTCCAGCCGGTCAGCTACATTGCGATCCGAGGATCCCTCTGGCAAAACTCCGAACCAAGGGTCTGTCCCAAGGAAATATTTAACGGCTCGGGCGATCATTTGACGGGCAATCCTGCGGGTTAAGGGAACGATGAGGTTACTATGCTCAAAGATTCCGCCCATCGTGAAAGGACGCCAGCTTACGTTATTCTCGTAAATCCATTCGAATATCTGCCTTCTACCGAGGAAAGTATCATGAGCCGGAATCCCGCCCGACATATTGTTATGCCAAGCGGCAGATCGGGTGAGGTTGCGACCCATGTCGGCTTCGGTTTCCCGGAGCCTTCTTATGGCATGCTCGACTAGGTTTTTCTCCTGTTCCGCAGTAAGCAGATAGGCTGTTGAAAAGCTATTGGGAGCTGGGGATCCGCCTCCTAGTGCCTCTCCGCCTTCCAGCGGTTTGGCTTGGTCTATGGCCTTTTCAAGGGCGTCCGCGTTCTCCAAAAGCGTATCTATCTGCGTTTCAGCCATATAATTCGATTACTTTGAGGGGTTAGACTGTAAAGCTTTCAGCTCTCTTCTGTGCCGCGCATCCACAACCGCTTTTTTGGCGTCCCGATAGTACCCAGAGATCGTCCTTTGAATTGTGTCCTTGCGATCTTCCGAAACAAAACCAGATATGTCTTTTTGGGACAAAGCACCGTTTTCTGAACTATTGCCGTACAGATAAGCCCTTATTTTGGGGGCTGCCATCTTCAGCACCATCTCGTACTCGTCATTGGTAAACGCAACCCTCTGGCGTAGATACTTGTCATCAAAGAACCGATCCGGCCTAGAAAGATCTGGGTTCCACCTCTTGTCTGGGTGTTGTCGGTTGTAGTTATCTACGAATTTCTCAAAGTCTGTTTTCCCGAATCCTTCCCCAAATCGTCCGGGAAGTAATCGAACGACCGACCTTGCGACTGGGCCAGCACCTTCATACGGAACTGGGTTAGGCACTTTCATGCCCTCGAACGTCCGCCGGTCTGGAATTCCAAGCTGATCTCCGAGTCCCGGTAGTACCGCAAATGCAAGAGCATCGGGGGCTAATGGATCTGGATTATAAACGTCCTTCTCGTACTCTTGAATTCCTCCAAATGGTTGCTTGAATAGATTGGGCGACATTATGGCCGATAGCTTGTCTCTTAATACTCGTTGCCAACCGCTTCCCTCTAAATCAAACAAGCTGATCAGATCGCGCCATTGCTTGCCGTATGTTCTTGTCGCTGGAGCCAAGAAGTAGTCTTTAAAGAGATTTGCACCAGCAGAACCTGCCCTGCTTGGGTTTCTTACCGATTCCTTCATTGTTCTTGCGATATTTACATTTGATGAAACCACAGTTCCAATTGGTTCAACTCGGCTGTAATCGAGCGCGTATTCTCCAGTGGTAACTCCAAGGCTTTTAAGCCAGTCACCGCGGAGAATGAATTTGAATGGAGGATTCCCAAATCTAGTCACTCGCTGTCCACCTGGTGCCAATGGATCTGGCGTTCCAGTAATAAGCAACATCTTCTTATCGTCATCGTCATCTCCCTCTGCTGCTCCAGTTAGAAGTCCGGCAAGTACTGCAGTTCCGATTCCAAAGCTTGTTAGCCTCTCAACGAAGTCATCATACTCGGTGACAGGCAGATACTTTGTTTTCTTGCCAGCAACATCTGTCTCTTTGACCCTTCTAGCTCTTGAGATCAGATTAAGGATGGCTGGTGGCGTGTAGGAGTAGCCCTCGCGGTAAATGTTGAATGGGCTTTTAATTAAAACCAAGAACGACTGGATCAGACGAAGAGCTGCCCTAGCCGGCATAAATACTGGATTTCCGTCCATGGCAGTTGCGGCGTTTTCAAGGCTTGCGTAGAAATCCGAGAGTCGCCCTACGTTTTCGGCCGCAAAGTCTCCGACAGAACGAACACTTCCTCCCTCAGGCCGTAGCTGGAATGTGAATGTCTCCTTGGTCGCCCGACGAGCTGCGAGCATCCAGCTTGTTGATCCAGCCCCCCTGACCTCTTTTTCTACGAACGAGCTTAGTTCTGCCCCATTAAGCCCGGCCGCTTTGCCGAGCCGGTATGCGTGTGCCCCGACTGTCATGTATGCCCTAAACGTCTTGGTGAATTCGTCAGCTGCGAGCAGGCCTCGAAGCGGAACGCGAATAGCTTTCCCAAGCTTCCCGGGGATCCTCGTGTTTCTTGTTCTTCCGTACTTTTGCAGGAACGCGCCAAACCTTGTCTGTGGGTCGTCAATGTCCTCAAGCACTCCAGAAACATTGTAATCAAAGAACCCCGCTTCAGTTGCCCAAGCCAATCTGCCCATTGTTGAAGCTTCGAAAAACGCAGGAACAACTGACCTCAAGATGTATCCAATTTCACTCCCCGCTCCTCTAATAGCCTCTGACATTGTTTTGTAGGCCGTGCTTGGTCTAAAGAGCGGGACTTGGCGATCATCAATTCTGTCGATCTCTACCTCTTGATTGATGCCAGCTTGCCCGAGCAGATACGAAGTGATGGCTTGAAATCCACGATGGACAGATGTCGTGATCGGGGAAGCCGGAGTCATCGCCACATTTGCAAGTTGCGTTGCAAACCCGCTGAAAATGCTTGAGACATACGCCTCGAACAATGTCCCGTCTATGGTCGGCTTCCCTGCCTGCATAGCTTTAGCCAACACCACGATATGTTCTGGCTTCCGCAGATCGAAAAGGTTGCTTCTACCCTTACGCTCGGCCCACTTGTATTCGCCAGTTGGGGTAAGTGTAAGTCCGAGCATGTTATAGATCTCTTCCATCGCCTCGTCCTCACCTAGTGGCTGATTATCCGGAATACGTTGGGCCATGATCTGCCTCATCGAGGCGTCCGTTCTTGCGTTTTCTAGAAGTGCCTTACGGAGCTGGTCGCGGGTCATTCCGCTCTGGGCAATTTGGCTAAACCTTCTCTTGGCCTCGGATCGCATGACATCCATAGCGCCCTTAATGTCCACCATCTTGACCTTGGTTTGCTTGGAAACTGAAACTGGGTCATGCCCGATCATGATCAGCTCCACCGCCTCGCGTTCTTTCGGGGAAAGTCTGACCTGATCGAGCATTTGAGTGGCCGGCCGTCCGGTTCTGATTTCCGAAAGCTCGGACTCTTTCATTAACTGCTCTAGATTTGTCCCGAGACCAGCCAGCGTGCGATTCACATCGGCCAACCTATCCTGCGCCTCTTGGGCCATGACTTGTTCTCGAGTCACGCGATTCTGTAAATCTGAGATTTGCCCTTGCAGGGCTTGGATCTCGGCGTTCCTCTGCTCGAGAACGGCCTTCATTTCTTCTGAGTTGCTTGCCTCTTGCCTAGACTCAAGCAAGCCGTTCCTCTCTTTGATTAAGTCTTCGAGGGTCGCCTGAAGGCTTCGGATATCGTTCCGGTTTTGGGCTTCGGTTGGGTAATACTTTAGGTCGAGAATCCTATTCCGCTCCGGCTGAACCATTACGGCCATGAGGAACTCGGCGTGACGCTGTGCTGGCGTCATTAATCTGTCATAGCCAATTCGCAGGGCGCGAGCCGTCTCAGATCTGGCTTCGCGATACATGTACGTCATTGCGTACGCCTTGCCTAGATCCTCGGCGTTTCCGCTCGTAATTGCCGTTTGCACCATCTCTCCGACCATCTTCATGGCAGCTAATGTTGTTTCCGTGTTTAGGGACTGTCCGGAAAGAACGGCCTCTTGGACTCCAAGCCGGCCTTCTGGGGTGGAAAGAATTTGAATAGCGGCGTCTTCAACTGCCGTATCCTGCTTAATTCCGAGTCCACGCTGGAACCGCATAGCGTCCATGGCGTTGATTAGGTCTCTCTGTTGGGAGGTTTGTCCAGGGTTTGCCAAGCTTCTTGCCGGACCGCCATTTTCTCCGTTTTGGTAAACTCCGCCTAGCGTTTTGGTTCCAGATGGCTGGACTCGCAACTTGCGATACATCGCCATTACTTCTTGGGTATCTTTGCCGAGGTCGCCCAAGAGATCGGCTCGGATAGACATCAACTCTTCTGGGGTAAGTGGCTTTGGCGTAATTACAGGGTTTCCGTTCTCGTCGTAATCAAGCCTTTGGGCGAATAGATTGCCTTGAACCATCCCTGCCCGAGTTTCTTGCTCTAACGCAAAAGGCTGAGTCGTGGGGTTCACGCTGGTCTCTGTTGGCATCAGCTGGCCTTCTGGTTGATATCCAGACAGCTTGGTCTGGTTGGCGGTAAACTCTAACTGACGCAACCGCTTCTCATTGTAGGGTTGGCCGGAATCACGCATCGCGCGAAGATCGTTAATTTCAGAAAGGATTTTCTTCGCTCCACTTGGCTCAATACGCTGGGCATTAAGGGCAAGCTCCATCTGGGGAGCGATAAACTTGGCAGGAGGAGTCTCGATGACGGATGGGCTGGATGCCGTCGGCCGGTTGGGCGATCCAGCGTACTTCTCTGTATCAAATAAGGATTGCTGAACCCCAACTCCTGGCATTTTGTATTTCGTGGCAAACTTCTCGATTTCCGAGATCCGCTTGCGTTGCTCTTCGGTTGGGGTCGGGATATCGGTCAATCTCTTGTATTCCAAGGCCAATGGGTTTTTCTCCCCGCCCGCATCCGAAGGGGCTACGTCATCGCGGGTGTAGGATTTGACCACTTGCACCATCCCGCGTATCCCGGGCAACCCAGCAACCGCTGCCGAGATGGTCTTAGTGATTACCCTTCTTGGGTTATCGATGCCCCTTGTTACCCATCCATCCGAACCAACCCTCGGCCGTATTGAGAATGCCCCTTTAGTGGTAGTGATTAGGCCACCCCTTGGCATTGCTTGAATAGTATTAGAAATCTTATCCTCCAGCTTGTCTCCGCCGATCCTTTGGGCAAAGAGCTGGCCTTGTTGGGTGGTCGGTTCCGACCTTGCGGCTGAATCACGATTCCCAACAATTGTCTGATAATCGGTAATTTTGATGGATCCGATGTCCATCAAGGATCCGGCCGTTGATCCCACAAGGGTTCCGGCTGCCATGTTCCTCACGGCTCCCTTCATTCCGCCCTTTAGGTTCAATAGGTCTGACTCAAGCTGGTCGAACCACTCCACTAGGTAGTCGTGGGGAGTTTTGGTTAGCCCTTTCGGGACATCCAAGTTGGCAATCATTCCCACAAAGGAAGGGTTGCTCATTGTTTCAGCGGAAAACTCGTCAATGTTCTTGAACCCATAAAGAATCGACATCGCCTTTTTGCCAGGATCGCCAACAACACCCAGAATCCTCTGCTTAAACACAGGCTTCGTTGACCGTATTGTGTAAGTCGAATATGCCGAAGGGGCTATGTTTTGAGTCCTTAGCTTCTCTAGCCCAGAAGGGGTAAGAATCAGCTTTCCGTCCGCCTCAACCTCTAAACCAGCCAAGGATCCGGCCGGACTAGAGATAAAGAAGTCGTTGGTCGCCCCGTTCTTGTTTACGTAGGCATCCAAAGTGTCATTTGGCACTCCGGCCTTACCTTCAAGCCCAAGTCCGGTAAAGTGTTCATAGATAGCCTTTGAGTTTGAGGCATCAATGTGGGCCGACATGTGTAATCCGCCGGCATAGCTTGCTCGGTGCATCGGTAGCGTGATTGAGAAGCTGGCTGTTAGGCCCGATCCGAAGATCGCGTTCTCAATGGGTTGACCAGCATCGTCTTTGGCATACTTCAATGCCCCAAGATATGCCTTCACAAGGCTCTGCATGGCTGGGATTGCCCCAGTAGGATTATCAGCGTCTAGGGGTTGCTTGTTTGCGTAAGTAGTTAATGCCTCGCGATACTTCGATCCGGACATCTCTCCGCGCCGAGGCTGGAAATTCTTAACGATTTCACTCCCAATAAGTTGAGCGGTAAAGGAGTGGACGAATTCATGCAGAATTACCCTTGGACTCAATTGACCAGGATGAAGTCTGATGATCCCCATCGTAAATGGATCCATCTTGATCGATGAGAAGTGGGATGTTGGGATCGATTCATCAATTACTACGTCGGTATTTGCTGCCCTACCAAGGAACGACGATGGGTTGGCTTCAATCCCCTTGACCAAGGCTTGGCTAAGCAACCGATAGTAGGCTTGGATCGCTTTGTTGTTTTCATTTGCTGGCTCTGCAATCCCGCGGATGAGGTTGCCAGCTGGTTGCGGTCCGGAACGAAGGGCCATAATGGCTTGCCCGAGCTGGGTGTTACGGAACTGCCGAACAAGGTTCGCTGTTTCGCCATCTTCCTCAGAATTGGTTGTATAAATCCTCTGCGCATTGATCGACATGGGTCGAATTAGCCCTGCCTCCATCGCAAGCCGTAAGGCCTTACTTACAGGCTTTTGGGGCTTCGAGTTGGTTGCGAACAAGCTGTTGTCACCGGCAAAGTCTTGTAAGGATCGAAGCGCATCATCGTACATACGCTGGGCCATCTGCTTGTTTGGGCGCTGTTTGCCGTCCTCTCCAATAATCGGGGGTAACCCAAATTCATCTGCAATTGCCTCAAATGTCATTCCTCGGTTATGAGCTACAAACACTTGAGCCAAGCGCGGATCAATGGTCTGGAATGCGGCCTCCATGTCGCTACGAAGTGCCTTAGTAAACTCGGTCTCCTCTACGTCCTTAGGTGTAACGATGTCCGGCCCCTCATCCTCACTTACTGCCGTTGCCCTTCCGACAAGAAGCTCGGCCACAGTCTCCTCGTCCTCAAGCATCTGCATTCCTTGTTGCTCGGGCGGGTCAACTTCGTACTGCCCAAACTTCTGGTAGGACGTAAGGACGCTGTTTTTGGCGGCTTCGACCATGTACGAGAACACCTTTTTGGGTATTCCGCCTTCAGGAGCTGCGGATCCCTCCATTTCGGCGAACTTGCCCGGATCCTGCGTCCGCATTACGGCAAGTGCCTTGACGGCCTTCAAGACACCAGAAACGGCCGAATCCTCTACATACGATGCATCCATATTTGGGAACATCCGCAGAACCATTCGAACTGCCGGCGACGGCCCCACGTTACCATCTGAGTCAGTGGTCTGCTGGGTAGCGATCCGGTAGTAGTTCCAGATCTCTGGGGTGATTTCATCCCCAATACGCTGGGCGTTCATCTGAACTGATCGGGGGCCGGAATAGGCGTAACCCTCGATTGCGGATCCTGCAGGAGATTCGACTGCTTTGCTCTTTGCGACATCTGCGTAAGGCATCCACTCAGAGGTTCCGTCCGTAAGTGATGGGGTTCCGGGATTCCAGTCTTTCGGCATGCTTGGATCCTCTGGATACACAAGGGTGTCCTCACTGATTCGGCTCATCATGTAATCTTGGTTCAATGCTGCTAGGCCGACTGGCCCAAAGACTTCGCCCTTCTTTGGATCTGCGTAAAAGTATCGCTGTCCCGCATTTTGATCTGGAATGCTTCGCGACCTCATGCGCCGAGCTATGTAATTGCCCGCATCAAAACCGCCCATCGAAACCGTAATGTACGGCCCTTCGGCCGACACCTTTGCTCCAGGAACTAGCTTCTCAATCTCTGCCCTTACCTCGTCTGGTACTCCGGTCTCCTCCACAACGGACAGATCGGCCAGCTGGCTTTCCGCCAAACTGCTGATCGGAATTATCGATTTGAGCGAATGCGGGGTCTCGATGGCCGTTGCCTCTGTGGTTGCGTAAGAAATTGTGGCTCCGTCAGTAAACACGACCTCCGTTGCGTTATGGTGTCTTGTGATTGTGCTATTCAGGTAGTCCAAGACTTTCTCGGCGTCAGAACGCTGGATTGTCTCTCTGACAGTAAGCACATTTGAAAGCTTCTTGAGCTGGCTGAACTCGGCTTGGCTAGGAACAACAATGCCAGTCGTCTCGCCTCCGTCTTGGTTGGTGAACCGCATAACTCGGTGATTTAACTGCTGACCAAACAACCTTGTGGACATATCGGCGGCCACCAATGGATTGCCAACGATGACGAAGTGATCTTGTTGCATCGCCTTCTGCCGCTCGCGGTCATACGCCTCGGCTACAACTTGGTTGCGCCGGCGATTGTTCATCTTGCTTACAAAATCTTTTTGCCCTTCATCCGTTGCTACCGCGCCTTCATCGGTCATTGTGTCGATGTCCTGCGTTGCATCCAACGCTTCTGCAAATGCGTCGATTACGTCTTTCTCGGTTTGGGCGTTTTCAGTCCTCTCGGATACAAAGGAAAGAATCTCGCGGGTACGAACAGGCGACATTTCAATAATCGTGTTTCCATCATAATAAAGACCATTCAGCGTCTTTCCGTCTGAGAATTTTCGGTTTACTCGGAAGAATCCTGGTCGATACCCAGCTCTATCCATAGCAAAGCTCATGTATTTTTCTCTGAGCGAGAATGGATGATTCTCCCAAGCTTTTGCAGCTGCATAAGATTCCGTCTGCTTGAATGAGCGATAGAACGCCGCTTCGGCGTCTTGGCCGGTTGGGCTGACATCCAGAAGAGGCATCTCAACTCCAAGCTCCTCTTGCTCAAGCGGGTTGTTATTGAAAGCAGCCCGAGCTGACGCCAGCCGAGAGAGAGGGTTAGCAGAAAGCGGAACCGGCATTAGATGGTTGAATCCTGCGCTTTGGATGAGCAACCGCTGGGAAGCGACTACATGCGGATACTTGGGGTTAAGCCTTAAGCCAGTAACGAATACTGGAACTTGGGTATCGTTAATGTGATACCAGTAGCTTCCGCCCACCTTTTCAGCCGCATCCGCCACGGCCGTTTGGGCTACCGCCATCTTTCTGGTGATAGCCTGAATAAGGAGATTCTTTGCATTTGGATCAAGGCGGGATCTGCTGTTAATGAAATTAACTCGGTCACTTAGATATTTTTCTGCTGATTCATTGTATTTCTGGACGAGTTGAGCCGTGTCGGCTTTTACCTTGTCGATGTCCTTGACCAGCTGTTCGGATGCGGGCGGTGGTGTTGGGTTGGTAAATCTGTATCTGCGGAGTTGCGTGGGCTGGGCTGTCCCGATGTCTGGCTCACCCTCCTTGCGGGGGCTGTATGGAGCCATTCCAGGCATGTCATCCACTAGCACGGCCTTGTAGTCCATCTTTTCGGACGTGAGATTGTAGCGTCCAGCCATCTTCTCTGTTTCTACAATCTCATTGTACTCGTCGCGTACTTGCTCAGAAATTTGGGAGTAGATGTCCAAAGGCATAATAATGAGCATGTGTTCAAACCTTCTGAACACATCTCCGTTGCCAGATCCCTTCATTAGGTTCGCTCGGATCTCCTCTTCGTTGGATCCCGGGAAGTACTCGTTATGCCTAGTCTGGAACTCTTGTCGGAACGTTTCGTCCCTTGCCAGAACATTGGCAATTGCGAGGTCGCCGTAAGCATTGTGCATGTCCTCTCCGAATGTTTCCGACATATCCAGCCGTTGACCTCCGGTGCTTGAAGCACCGAGTTTTGACATCTTCTTGGCCGTTAAGGCCATGATCCGCTTCTCGGCGGGCAACTCCTCTGCATACGCCATATAGAGGTGAGGAGCCGTCAGCTGTCCGGTTCGATTCACGCGGAACGCTACTTGAACTGTATCAACCACGTTCGGAGAGGGCTGTAAAAGAAAGAACACTCGATCCTTTTGCGAGATGAATTTAGGGGAATTATGGGCATTGATTCCAGTTGAGCCAGAGCGTGAAACTGAAATTACGTTCATATCATCCATGTTGTTAAACATAGAAAGTGATGCCATCCGGTCTTGGTCTAGCTCCGTCCGCTTTTCGCGGGTCCCATCGGGCATAACCGTGGCCGACCGGCCGGAAATCTCGACGCTGGGGATCTGTACAGACTCTAACTGCTGTCGGAGTGTGTCCATTGGCGAGATGCCTAACCGGCCGAGAACATCCCGCGAGGACTCAATCATGCTCTTGGCATCCGAGATCTGCTGAAGCACTTGCTGCGCTCTCTCTACTGCCTCTGGGTATTCTTCTTGCGCCCTATTCAGATCAAGCTTTTGGCGGAATAAAGTCTGCTGTCTTCCCTTGGGGCCGACCTTTGCCGTGATAGTTACATACCTCAGCTTGTCGGTATATCGGGCTAGGGCATCCGCAAACGAGGCATTCTTTGGATCGGTTTCCAGCGAAACATCGTCAAGCAACTCTTGTACCGCTGCCTCTCCAGTTGAATCTGAAGCTACAAACACCTTATTGCCTTGGTCGACCAGGGTTTTTATCTGCTTTGAAATCTCTGGGATCTTTGATGCCAGAACCATGATGTTTGCAATGTTGTGGAATTGCGACTTCATGGGGTAAGGCTCGACCTTAATTGTCAGGGTTTCGGCCAGCTCTGGCTTGTCCTCGATCATTGCGGCGGCCTTGGTTTTCGCCAAAGGCTGTAGCACAGCCCGCAGTTGCTTCATGAACGGCCCCGCTTGGATCTGCTTTAATTCGCCAGCGATCTCATTTGCGGTCTCGTTTACCTCTGCAACTTGGGGGCCGGTACGAAGAGCCAATGGGGTAAATGGGACTGGCAGACCATTATGGGTCAAGCCTCTCTGGTAGCGGATATATTCACCCGCAGAGACAAGTCCACGATTCATCAGCTCGAGCAAAGGATTAGCAAACTTCTTGAGAAGCTGGTTCAACCGGCGGACGGACGGAACAGCCCGATTGACTGAAGTGAATGGGAAATAGAGGCGCATCGCCTCCAGATTCTTAATAGCAGTTCCGCTTGAGAATGAGACCCCTTTGGCTTTCTTTAGAATTCCTCGAGCTACTTCCGATGAAAGCGAGTCACCAGTTCCCTTGTGAGCCTCATCGATAATGAATACCGCATTTGGAGCCAGAGCGTTAAGAACAGCATTTACATCCTTGAGTCGCGCTTGTTCCCATGTGGTCATTACCAGCGTCTTGCCAGCCGGCAATTTCTTGCTTGCTGCTATCGAATCGAACAATGCTTTCGGGTTCTTTCCCTTGTTTGTTAAAACATTCCCGTCTCCCATTACTGACTCGAAGTCTTGGTCGGTAATAAATGGATCCATCTTGAATCCAAGATCCCTAAAGTCATCCATTAGGGTTGGGTACAAGGTTCTCGAGTTGGCCGTGAAAAAGACTGGGATTTGCCCGCGTAAATAAGCTGCGTAAAGCAAGGCTGCACAGATGCGGCCTTTGCCTATACCCATCTCGTGTCCAATGATACAGGCCTTGCCTGCGTCCATGCGGTCAAGTGAAGCCGCGATTGTCTCTACTTGCTCCTTATTGAATCTAGATCCGGCCTTTGGATTTACGACTCGGTAAAGCTCCGATACATCTCCGAAGCCTAACGCCTTCGATACATAATTCTCGAGTCCGCCACGCTCGCTATCAATTCTCTCAAGATTTCTGCGGATCTCGTCCGCGATGCCAACTGGAGCAAATGTTTTTAGGCTGACTCCGTTACCTTGAATTACTGGAACCCAAGGGATCTGGGTTTCTAGTCCCTCGCCTAAAACTCGTTCAGCGTCATTGACGTCAGAAGCTCGCCCAACTTCGCCTCTCGGTTCTCTCCTTTGGAGCGACTGAATAGCGCTAAGATTTGGTTGTGGCCCTCTACTGATCCGCAGGCTTGTCGGAACAGCGTTGTCAGCCAATCCTTGGTTCTCTCCGGATCCTCCGTCAGGTCGTTGATCCACGGATCCTGGTACAGCGCGTCCGCGTCCGTCTTCCACATTCTGAAGTTGTCCGGGTTGTCCCGTTGCCACTTCACCAGTCGGGGATATGCCTCCTCCGCTGCTATCTGGCTGTATTCCTTCACTTGTTCCGGGTTGAGTTCTTTCTTCACGATTAGATTCTACGCCTCCTTCTTGGTTTTGGTCAATTCGTTGGGCCTGAATATCGATCCTTTGTGCCTTAATATCAGGCATTTGGTCGATTTGGCTTACTTTTGCTGGATCTGTAGCCCACCTCTCCCAAGAGGCGAGATCAGCCTGCAAATCTGTTATTTCCTTTGCGATTCTGCCGTCAACATCTTCGCCGGCCCCAATCGAAATTCCTCTGTCAGCTAAAATTTTCGCTCTCTGTCCACTGCTAAGCTTCTTATAGCTTAGAAGTGCGTTAAGCTCGTCCTTCAGCCCTTTTTGCTTCTTTGCGGCCTTCTTTGCCCTTTGTTTCATCAATTCAAGAGCCGAGTCATCCCCACCAAACAGATCCCCTTGTGATTCGGAGGGGCCTTGGTCAGCAAATTTTGCGACCATCCCAGCAATGAAGTTCTTAAGCTCTGATTGATTTGTTCTTTCGGTGGTAATCAGAGCTAGAGCTTGCCGCTGAATCCCCTCGTTTAATGCTCCTGCTGACCTTGGGGCGCTAGAGGCGATAATATATGCCATGCCCGGGTCAATTTTCCCCATCAATACACCGCTATAAACGTCCTCAGTCGCCTCGTTAGCGATTAAGAATCCAGCTTTCCCCTTGCCGTCATCACGCAAAAGACCCTTTGCTTCGGCGTCTTGCTGGCTGATTCCAGACTTTCTAAAATAGTAAGCAAAGTCCTCTAGGTCGCCTTGGCCGTCACGGATGTTCGCTTCGGCATCAAATGTTTCAGCTTTCTCTTGAGTCCAACCCTCTGATTCTTTGACGATTTGTGCTGGAATTGTCGCCATATTGTTCCGCTTGGCGAGATCCAGCCGATGTCGGCCGGTGATCACCTCAAATACGCCGTCGTTCCTTTGCCAGATAACAATCGGGTTTTTCGGAGTTGCTTGGTATTCTCCGGTTAGAGCTTTTACGACTCCAGAATCCTTCTTGGCCTTCTTCTTAAACTGCTGGATCTTGTCGTTAACAACGATTTTATTGATCGGGAAGTCAACCACCTGACCGGACGGAATTGCCGTAGGATCTTGTGATTGCTCTTGCTCGATCTCGGGTGCGCTTGTCAGCTGATCCGGCAAAACCGTCAGCTCTTGCCCATCCTCAAGCCGAACCTTGACCCGCCCAAAAGGATTCCCGGTGATAGTTGCCGCAAAGACTCCGCCCTCAGTTTGTACGCCGACCTTCTTGCCAAGGTAGTTCTTCTTTTCTCGGGCTTCTTTCTCTCTTTGCTCCTTGTAATGAAGTCGCCCAGTTATTTCTCTTTTTCTTTTTGCCCACTCGTACCCAGCCCTCTGCATTAGGCTGGAGCGCATAGCTGGATCTCTTGTTCTTTTCGCCATCTCCGCTGATTGCCGGTAATCTGCCTCGCCCTTTTCCCACTCCACTTCCTGCTCTTTTGTCAGCTGGACTTGTTCTGTTACTGATTCAACTCCTCCAGATCCCAGCTTGTCGTAGGTAACTGACACCATCCGACCTCGAGGGACTATCCTTGTGGCCGGCGGTGCAATAGTTCCAACTGTTTGACCCCCTTCAGGAGTTTGGCCGATAACTGGCGGTTCACCTGCATTTTGGGGCGGGACAATTTCTGGCGTTTCTGGGGCTTGCGGGACATTTTCACCTCCTGTTTCTGGCGGAGCGCGGGGCTTGGCCTCTGGGGCTTGTGGCACATTTGGGCTACGTTGAGCCACTTCTGGCCGTGGTTGGCTGGGCGAATCGGAGAGAACATCGTCTATCTCAGACAACAAATTGCTTAAGTCTTCAGCCAACTGAGGGTCGGCTTTGACCAGGCTATCCTTAATTGAAAACAGCGCTTTGTATACTTTTCGGAGGTAATCGGATATTACTTTTATGATTGTCCTAGATCCCCCGCTTATTTTGGCTGCAGTTTGAAGAAAGTTTCTTGCCTCCGTTTGGGGCTGACCATAGGTCTTTAACATTCTGAGCATCTCAGCCATAAATAATGGCATTGCTCGGACTCCCCTCTCTCCAGACATTCCAACGCGGATCATGTACTGCTGAATATCGGACACTGTTTTGAATTGAGGCTTAACAGCTCCACGAACCAAGGCGTCGTCAGTAGCGGCTCGATTCGCGCCCATTCGCATCTCAGATGCCTTCATGATTCTTTGTACCTTAGGCAAATAAAGGTTGGCTGCCGCTACAACGGATTGCTCAACGGCTTTATCCTGCTTTGCAACAGTAAAGATTCTTGAAAGCATGTTTGCACGTTGCTGTTCCCAATGTTGGCGGTAATTATCCTTGCCCTGCCTTTTTGCGTCTAATGCTCCCTCTGCAATATCCCCAAGATGGGCTATCTCCTCTCTGACGTACCGGTTGTTTGCCTCCGGATCCGTGTTCTCCATATCCATGAACGACTCTTTATTGAGGCTGATACGGAGGGTTTTATTGTCTGCCTCAAAGGCTACGGAAGATGCTGCCCCATCGGACACAAACCTTACATCCAGCCCCTTCGACCCAATGGCAGTAACTAGATTTTTAATCTTTGATTCTGCCGATGCCCATCTCTCGTCCGGAGTCGTGCCTTCTAGTCTTGCCATTAAGGCTGGGGATCCTGTCCTCGCGCTGGCTTCCGCAATCTGGCGTGGGGTCTTTAGGTTTGCTTGATCAACTTGTCTCGGCTTTCCGGTTGGCTCTTGCTCGGGCTTCGGTGGTTCTGGCGGTTCGGCACTCGCACCTCCGGCATCCGTCTGGTTCGCCATTGCTTGATTAACTCGCGACAAGAACCCCTTGAGCTGTTCGGACATGGTCGGTGCTTTTGAGAATATGTCCTGCTTAACAAACTCTGATGGCACTTGGATGCCGTTAGAATCGGTCTGGATGATTAGCATCCCTCGGTACTTGGCCTTCAGCTCCTCTTGGGTTACTCCGCTAGATCCAAACAGAACCTTGGCCGCGATAAGTCCGGCCGCTTGCTGATCCAGCCCGCCGTCCATGGGATCGGTTGGAAGCTCTCCAATCTCTCTGGCTACACGCAGGCGAAGTTGTGCCTCGCTCTGCATAAGGGCGGCAAGGTTAGCCCTTTCGGCATATAAATTTGCCTCGCCAATCAATTGCTCATTTTTGGCGCCGGTCAGGATCCCGGCCGCTCGGCTCTGGAGCGCAGGGGGTTGAATGAGGCTTTCGTCAATTGATTTGCCAAGATCTATCAATCTTCTGAATGGCGCACCCTTGATGCTGTCAGCCAAATCAACTAGGAACTTCCCTTGTTGCTCGTCAAGATCAGCACCGATTTCGCCAAAGCTTTCGGCAAGCCCAGGATCCAGTATTTGCTCTGGAAGTTTATTTCCCCAGTCCTCCCATCCGTTAGCTGGAATATCCTCTGTAGCTGCCTTCATTTCGTCGGCCTGTTTCTTGAGGCCACGCTCGTTGAGATAATTCTGTGCGCCTGTCAGGGCAACAGATCCGCCTCCCATCGCGGTAACTCCGGCTCCACCAGCCCACATTGCAACGTAGATGCTCTTCCAGACGTCTTTATCTAGCGGTCTAGTTGGATCAAATTTGCCGATATACTTGGCAATCATGTTTGACCAAAATTGCTGGACGCCTTCCTCCCCTCCTTCGGTTATTGCGCCTCCACCGATCTTCATGGCTGCACTTGCAAAAAGCCCTCGAAGGCTTCTGGCTGTCATGCTCTGAAGGCTTTGAATGAATTTTTTGCCCAGAGCTTTAGCAAGTCCCAGCTCCACCATGTTTCCGAGCTGCTCGAATGCAGCGACAGGAATTGCTTCAGCTAAAGCCGTAACGTGGTCTGGGTTTTTAACGCCAGCATTTAGCTGGTTTTGAATTGCATCATCGTAAGATGTGCCAAATGTTGCAATAAATCCGACAGCCGGATTGATCATTGTTGTGCCAATATAGAACGGAAGCTCTGTCAAAGATTTGACCACTTGGCCGACATCGCTTTCGCGCCACTCTGGGCTTACTGGCTCGAGTCCAAGGAACTTCTCTTCACGGATTGCCGTCTCGTTCTCTTTGGCTGCGGTTGCGGATTCCTCAAAGAACTTAGCCGCCCTGTTGTGAAGTTTACCGCCAAACTGCCTATCAACCATGCTTAGGGCCGCCATAACTTTGGCGGGCATAGATGGCGATGTAGTCATGGCGTCAATAAAGGCAGCCCCAGCTGTCTTGAGCTTACCTCCCGATATCGGCACCTCTTTTCCGCGAAGTCTTAATGCGTTTGCAGCGGAAAGGTAAATACCAGAAGCAAACTTCTGATTTAGCTCGAAGTATCCTCGAGCCGCTTGTCGCATCGTGTCTTTGCTGAATAGGTTGTTGAGACCACCTTTGAACCAGCTTGTCGGGCTTTCGGGCTGTGGTTGAGGCGTCGTAGGCTGAGTTGGTGGCGTCCCTTGCGTTGGAGTGGCCGGAGGCACATCACCAGGAGCCGGCGGTCCCATAAAGGTTCCATCCTCTAGTCCTCGGCGTTGCTTTAGCTTTTCAACCTTTTGCTTTGTTTCTTGCTCAAGTTTTGTAAGCCTGCCCTGCAACTCCTGCTGAACTCTCTTTTCGTTTTCTTTGGCAAACTCGCCTTGGATCTTTGCGCTTTGCTCGGCAATTGTGGCTTGCTTGCCAACCTTACTAAGCTGGTCATCCAGAACTCCAATGGCTTCGGCGTACCCAGACGCTTGCGCTCTAAGGTTTAATCCTGATCCCTTTTGCTTCGTGTCGGCCGCATCAGCGTCATCCAAAAGCTTGTTGTAGACCGATGAAAGTCTGTTTCTGCGCCCAGCCAGAGTCGTGTAGCTGATGGAAGTATCGGTTGCCTGCTCAATGAATGGCTTTAGAAATTCTGTGGCCTTTTCCTTTGCAAGCCTTCCCTCGGCCTCAATCCTGCCCTTTTCGCGTTGGGATGCCCTTGTTTCATAAATGGCCTGCGGGGTTAATGATGGATCCTTGAAAACCTCTGATAATGGCAGAACAGGCTTTTGAATGTTCGTCAGCCCCTCTCGGATGGCTCCGATAAGCGGATCCTTATCAATATCCTCTTGTTTTGCCCCATTCTTTAGAAGCTGTTGAACGCGGTTGTCGTAGATCGATTCGCCTTCATCGAGCGACATCTGGGACTGAAGCTCAACCTGAAGGGCGCGATTGCGGATTCTTTCTTTATTCTTTTCGGCCAGCTGTGAGCTGAAATCTGCAATTTTCTGATCCCTAGACATCCCAATTCTTGCTGCTGCATCTTGTCGGGATTTGGCGTCAGCCTTTCCTCCAACCTCGGACGCAATGGCTGGATCCATCTTGTCGCCATCGGGTTGCCAATCTGGGATCGGCGTTTGGTTAAGGGTGTCGATCTGGGATTTGAGCGTCTCTGACTCGACATCCAACTGCTGACCTCTTGCGTCTAATACCGACTTGGCCGAACCAAGCTCGTATTGCCTATTCTTCCTTACGGTCTCCTTGGCCAGCGATGAAATGCCTTGATCCGAGACCCCTTGTAAGTCGAATGCACTGCCAATATCTTCTGCCTTGGTTGCTGCAAATGGTTGGTTGGGATCCGCGACTCCAGCATCCTGCTCGCGTGTATATACTCTGTATATCCTAGACGGATTGGGAAAATTGGGGTTGTTCGCGTCGCCAGACTTATACGTTACATTCTGACGTTTCTTTGGCTTAACCTTGCCAGTTTTATCGATCTGCCTTGTTTCTTCAGTAATGGGATCCCGGAACTCCGAAGTCCCAAACTCAACAGTCCTCCCAAACTCATTGCTTGGCGCATAGCGGGGCTGAACAAATCCTTGCTCGTCTTTCTTGTACTCAATCCCAGCTTCTTCAAGGGCTTGTTCTGACCCGTAATTATAGGCCTGCGTGGCCTCCTTAATCTTACCCCTCTGCTCTTGCTCGAGCGCCCTAGCCTCACCTCTCGTCCTTGGCACGTACTCTGGCTCTGGCCCTCCAAAGTTATCCTCTGGCTTGCCGTCAGTTCCAGTTCCACCAAAATCGGGTAAGGACATTCTGAATTACCGCAGGCTTACGCCAGGGCCGCTTGGGATGCGGATCCTATTCCCCAGTTCATGCCCCAGCCCTTCTTGGGAACGGCCCCGGACCGGCATACTTCTTGTTTAACTCATCTACATTCTTCTGCTGGGCGGCTTGCTTCTTCCGATTCGCTGCGTCGGCATTATCTTGCTTCTGTTTTTCTCCAGCGTCAGCGAAAGCCTTAGTCCTCTGATCATACTCTGCTTGCGAGCTTGCTGGCTTATTCGTCATTGGACCGACAGCGACAGTCTCTTTCTCCATGTACCCATCCTCGCCTCTTTTGGCATCAGGGTTCCCGCCTCTAGCCCCAGAAACAATTTTCTCTTCGTACCCGCCCAATGGCGCAAGTTCTGGAGGTTTTTCGCTTAGTCTTCTGGACTCTCCGCCGTCTGGCCCATACGGATTGCCGTACACCTTGTTGGCTCTTCTTCGCTCAAAATCAAGTTGCGATGACTTGTCGTTAAAGTCTTTTTTGACTGCCTCTCTGTCTTCTTGTGCTTGATTTCGCTCTCTTGCAAGAGCCATGCGTTCACCTGCATCCCGAGTTCGACCCATGGCAACTCCAGCGGCCTCCTGCCTCGCGATTGTATTGTTGATTGTATCGTTATCTAACTTTGGCTCTTGCCCCGCAAAATCCACCTCATCCATCCCTTGTCCCTTGCGGTAAGCATTAGCTCTCTGCATCTGCGCTTGAGGAGACATTGCCCCAGCTCGGTTTGCGTCTGCGGCCGCTCTTGCTTCTTGCCCGCCTTTGTACGTTCCGGCGTTACCCGTAGGGGTTGGTCCTCGATAGGTATCCAGCCTTGGCCCCTTAGTGGTTTCCTTCGTTGGAGTCCTTCGGCTTTCTGGCTCTCCGCTAGTTGCCGGAAGCTCCGCCCCAATTGGAGCTTTGGTCGCATCTCTTGCTGCTTGTGGACTAATTGGGGCAGCGGCTTGATCACCAGAAGGAGCGCCTTGCGTTGGTTGCGGTGCGCCTCCGCCAGTAGCCCCCGGGGTTGTAGGAACCGGCGCAATCTTCTGCTGGGGCTTGCCGAACCTTTCTTGAATAGAATCAAACGCACTCTGCGATCCGGTCGGCCCTGCGTAGTCGTCCGCTTGGATTGCATCACCAGGAGCTGCGAGTCCAGCGACAGCCATCACAGGGTTTCTTGGAGCGTTGGCTGCTTTTTGGTTGTATCTGTCCAGCCCTGCTTGCGCGTATTCACGATCCATCCTTGTCGAATACGGATTGTTTAGAGTCTTCCTAGCCCCCTGCACATCCACTTGGCTTCCACCGCTATTATATGGAGTGCTAATCCCAAGGGTCTTAGCCAAAGCGAATTCTGGAGATGACATAACCCTCTTTTGATTAACTGCGTTACTTACAGTTGCTCGATTCATACCAGAAAGACGATTCTGCAAATACGAAGCAGCAAACTCGGATCCGGGTCCGGCAAAAGAACCGCCTAAGCCTGCAAAATCATCCCCGCCGCCTCCAGATCCGCGTCCTCCGCCGATCCTTCGCATTGCCTCTGGCTGAGCGATGGGGGAAATAGCCATTTAGTCTTGGTACGCCTTCCGTGGGCTAATTTTAGGAGGCTTGTCGGCGTACTTAGCACGAGCCATTGGAGTCTTGGCGACTTTATTGCGTCTCGCTGAATCCATTTTCTCATAACTATCGAATCTGTCTTTTCCGTCGCTCGTCCAAAGTATTTCGTTTTGCCGTCCGTTCCTTGGGAATTTGCTCATCCTACTTTGCATTGACTTGACCATAGGGGCAATAGCTCCAGTTGCGGCTCCGGAGTAATCTGGCCCTGCGTATTTAGAAGACATGTCGTCGCCCATATTAGTCCTTATACTCTTTTCTGGGGTTAATCTTTGGAGCTTTGTCGGCCATTTTGGATCGAGCAGCTTTTGTCTTTGCTGGCTTGTTATATTCTGTTTCGCCGGCGTTGTGATGAACCATGGGTTGCATGTCTTGAGCAAACCGCGTGTCCACATCGAACTTAGGCTTTTGTTTTTTCTTTAATTCCATCCCACTAATCTTGCCCTGCGCAGATGCGGGACAACTACTTCTGTAGCTGTGTGCCGCTTAACTAAAGGTGGTGACTAAACGGCTTTTTGACTGCGAATCAACGAGCTTTTGTAAGTCGGGCGGTAGAGTTCGAATAGCCTTTGGCTCGGTGTACGGCGTTGCCCCCTCAATCGTTGCTAGTCCAATCGCTATAGCCAGCACATCGTCGTCATGCTTTCCAGTCGCAGCTTCCGGCCTCCCGTTTTCTGCAATTACAAAACTTCTAAACTCGGAGACCGCGTGTTTGCAGTAGACGTCGATCCCGAACTCCTTCTCGTTGTAGTCACGAATGTGAGACGCAAGGTTTTCGACAACCATCCTTCTTGTCTTGTCGGTGGTTTGCCAGCCAAGGGCTTTAGATCGCTTGGATTCACGTAAATTAAAGATTTCCCGCTGATAGATATTCAGGCTCGCAACTTTTAGAAGCTCAATCAGCGCAAGCCCGGGACCGTTGACCTCTGGGACGATTAGGCATCCTCCATAATAGAGCGCAATTCTTTCCACGAGATCTGCCAATACATCGATGTCGACCCTACATGGCGGGCGGATCCTAGCTACAACCGAGTGTCGAACCCACTTGTCGGTTGCGTCGTGGTACCCAGCTTTAAGCACAAATACTGCGTGTGCGTCGGGATCCGCCCCGCTTACTTGCGAGCTTCCGGTCATAGCGTCCACCGCAATTAAGTATCTGGCCATGTTTTGAGGTTGTTCCCATACATAGAGCCAGCTTTCTTGCTGGGATGTTTTCCGAAAGATCGGCTTGGTGAAATTGCTCGGTGTATCCAACACTCCGTAGAAAGGCTCTTTCCTTGCCAGCTGGTCTAGGTGGATCATCCCATCCTGGTCAAACCTCGGCCGGCCGGAGGTTAAAAAGCATGTAATCGGATCATTCGGATACTCTTGGTCAAACTGCTTGCTGTCGCCGGCGCACTTTTCTTTTAAGACCCTGCGCCTCCACAGGATCTGTCCGTTGCTTAAATTGAATCGGCTTTTCAAATCCTCCTCTCGAAAGGTCAGCTCAAGGTCATTCTCGTGTGGCTCGCTGTTTTCCTCGAAGTCGTGCCAAGCTGCGAACACCCGAACGTAGCCGTTGCCAGTCTGCCCTTTCTTGAAATCTTCGAACTCCACGGCGTTCTGCCATGTATTGTAAAAAGCTCCCCCAGCTCCGTTTGGCGTGGACTCTTCGATCACGATAGTATCAGGTTTCGCTGGAACGCAGTTACGGATGGCCAATAAAATCTTCTCTCCAGACCTCTCTCCAGCTCTGCGGTAATGAGCTACCTCAGAACAAAGCAAGGCTTGCAGGGTCATAGACCTTCCCGCACCAGGATCGTTTGCGGTTTCCTTTACAACTCGCGAGCCATGACTGAACTCACCTCGGCTTGGGTTGTAGGTACTGCCCCAATCCAGCGAATCGTTCTCGATATACCGATTGACCATATTGAAAAGGTTTTGCGATGTGTCCAACTCGTCACCAATCAAGCATGCCGATACGTTTGGCATGGATCTAACAAAGTGTGTTATGACGGCTGACGTTATGGTTGAACTGCCCATTTGTCTTGGCTTGAGCACAACAAGCCGAATTGGCTTTTGGTTGTCGCGCATGAAAGAAACAATCTCTGCTACTCGGCGTTGCAGGTAGTTAGCAACCGGATTAACCAGCTTGGCATCTTTGTTGAGGATCTTTGTGAATCCCTCCCACCAAGATAAAAAGTCCTTGCGAGCTATGGCCTGTACGGCCTCAAGGGTTAATTCCTTTTCTTCGGCTTTTGTTTTGGCCATGACCAGTAGACTTCGGTTGCCTTGCCAGATCCAAAGGTGGATGTTTTCCACTCTCCGAATTTGTTGGCTCTGCGTTTTTCCGACAGGCTCTTCGGCTTATTTTTTTTCACTCTTCCACCAGTCAGCCGAATCAGAAGGCTTTATTCCCCTCGCCAGCCGCGAAATTGTTTTTCTGGCCTCACGAAGACCAATCGTAAGCCGAACGCATGGAGTTCCGTTCTGGTCTAAAAAACACTCAAGAAACCCTTCATCATGCAAATACGCAATTGCAGCCAAGGCTTCTTTTTCACGATTATATCCATTACTCATGCTTGAACTGCAACAAAGCTTTTACCTTGCGATGCGCAGGTTAAATAAATTACATCATTTGGGATAAAGCCTCCGTCGAAACTAAGGGTCCCAAACGAGGGAGCCAGATATAATCCGGTTGGCCCTATAATGGCATTAGCGGTAGCAGCGGTTCCGCCCGAAGGCGCTATGACAATACTTGGTGCGCTTGCGTACCCCGAGCCTGAGTCGGTAATAACCACCGATGTGACTACTCCTCCGGAAATAACTGCTGTTCCAGTCGCCGTTGTCCCTCCTGCTGGTGGTGGTGAAAATGTAACGCTCGGGGCCGCGCCATAACCGCTGCCACCGCTTGTTATTGTAATTCCATTAACCGACCCACTTGCGGCTGGCTTTGCGTATAAACCAGTCCCAAATCCAACATACATTGGCGTGTCGCTTGTATTTTGGAGCAATAAAAACCTTCTTGGCGATGATGTGCTTTTGGCAGAAAAAACCAACTGCGCCGTGTTTGCAGTAACAATGTAACTTGGTGAGGCTATGCCTAGCGTTCCATACGGGTGAGATATTCTAAAAGTGGCCTGACTATTATTTAAACTTAAAAAGGTGCTTCCAAATATTGAGTCTATGGCAGAGTTTAATCTTTTTATAAAAGCAATTAAAGAACCGCTGTCGGTTGCGTTAACTGGAACAGCGTCGTTTCTTAGCCCGATTGCCGATGCGCCTCCTACCGCCCTAGTGCCGGCGCCGATCTCTTCGCGCAAGGCCGAAAGGTGCACGTTTAGTCTTTTTGAGGATCCGAGTAACGTGGTTGCTCCCGTGTCCGAGTCGGCAAAGGGGGCATCCTGCCCGCCAATGTTTAGGTCGCTGTTTCGTAGGTCTTCGTAGTGGATGAGCAGCTTGTCGGAGTCGGCATGGCCGCTGGTGCTTGCGTCAGTCAGGAGAATAGTCGTGACCGACTCTCCTTGGGTGACAGATGCGCGATGGGATGGCGAGGTGAAATTGTAGTAAACTACCCCACGGGTAACATTTGTGATAAGAAGAAGCTGGTTTAGGGGAATGGAAAGATTTAGTAACGTAATCGTCTTGGTAGACGCAGTGAAAGTGTAAGTTCCGTGAGCTTGTTTCATGATAGCGCAATCGCAAACGCGATAGCCTCCGAGTCAAGGGCGTTGCTGGCGGGCAGTTGCGTTACGTCGATTTTGCCGTCAGCGTCAAGTCCAGCATATCCATTCGCTGTGTTTTTTGAAGTTGTTAACTCATAGCTACCGGCGGGTTGTGCTCCAATATCAGAAGGAGTTAAGGCATCCGCTCCGCCAGTCGCATGGGATGCTTTATGGGCCGTTGGTGCTCTTGAATTTGAAAGCCTTGCGTCGCTGGTATAAACAAGATTTCCAGTGTTGCTGATGCCATGAGCATTTGTCAGGGCATTGTGGGCAGACACGGCTGCAGCCACCTCGGCATCAAGAGCGGCTTGGTCCGGAAGGTTTTCTATCGGTACCTTTGCGCTTGCGTCTAGTGGTGCGTAGCCATTTGCAACACCCTTGGCTGCTTTGTCTTCTTTTGCAGACAAGAGCGCTGCTCCGTCGTCCGGCAATTGAGCGGCTGGGTCGATGAATGGAAGTGTCGGCACGCCGTAAACTTGTATTTTGAGTTACGGCCAAGCAATTTCATTCTTGCAGTGTGCCGCTCAGTTCCTGCCTTTCCATTTCCACTTTGGAAATACTGGGATCCGATGTTGATGCTGGAGCCAGACGATTCGCAACCATCCCAAAAGCGGATGGTGATGAACCACACGCTCGCCTCGTGGTACTGGGGTTTTGCATACAATCTTTACGCCTGCAATCGGCTTCATACTAAGCCGTCCTCGATCTTGCGACGAAGCCTCCAAGCGGTCCCGCGGGAAACCCCAACCGATGTAGCAATATGGCGAATCGTCACGTCGTTGCCTGTGCTAACCAAAAGTTTTGCGTGGGCAAGCTGTTCCTCAGTCACGATGGTTTTGCGACCAATGAGAATCCCTCGAG
>Ga0209088_10000607_pt1 | contig 24850 bp, 18 predicted proteins | sample S_140625_EF_Meta_FD_187324 | JGI IMG/M metagenome (GOLD analysis project Ga0209088, IMG submission 187324) | Freshwater microbial communities from Lake Simoncouche, Canada to study carbon cycling - S_140625_EF_MetaG (SPAdes) (version 2) | ecosystem: Environmental > Aquatic > Freshwater > Lake ... | reverse complement strand
TTTTCAAAGAACTTGTGAAAACTCTCCTCCGTTGTCATAATAAGGCCTCCCTACAAACAACCCAAAGGCCTCCCTACAAACAACCCAAATGAGAGGTGGCAGGAGAACCATGGGTTCTCTTGCACCAAGGGTTCTCTTACTTTTTAGTAAACTTGACGACTCGCGACGGTTCACCAACAATATAATCCATGCTTTGCAAAGATGTCGGACGTTGCACCACAGTATTGATAAAGACATCTGTATCCGGCACCTGAACCACATCCACCTCCATAATAGGATATTTCAACAATCGCAGATTTTCAATGGCGGGTTCCAAAATATTGATCTGCATCTCGACGGCTTCTTTCACCATTTCCGCATTCCCCGTTTCCCGATATTGCGCCAAGATGCGAGAAATATCATCTCGTATTTCATAAACCGTCTGCTGTTTCGCAGCCAATTGGGCCAATCGATCAGCATTCGCATGAACCTCGTTATATTGATGCAAAAAATCGCGCAAAGAGTCGTTATCTTTCGTGTATTGTTCCAAGCCGCGCTTAAACCGCGATACGGCCTCTTTTTCGCTGACATAATTAAACAAAGTATTCAATTTCTCTTTGATCATATTCTCGCGCTGACTCGCAATATGAGACTGCGTAGTTTCCAAGAGCATTTCATTGTCAAAGACAAATCCGCTAAACAATTGTATATCGAGATTGCACGGCGATTTTTTGTCTCCACATACAGCAATATATTTATTGTTTTTGGTAGAAAAAGTCGTCCCTACTTTGCGCTTACAGTTGATACAGGGCGATTCTGCTGATTGGGTCATTCGGACGGCCTCTTTTTTCGACCCCTTTTCCAAGATTCGTTTATAAAGATCGCGTCGTCTTTTTCGATCCTTGCTCTCATAATCGTGTTTCAATTTGAAAAATAGGCGGAGCGCCTCTAAAAACGTGTATTTTTCATTGGCTTCTGCTTCCGATTTTTTATCGTGATTGCGCGTCCGATCCAATTCGACGAGTGGATTGTTTTCCATTTGAAAATCGACGACGGTATGTGGTTTGTTTCGCACCACCAGGATGGGATTGTTGGAACAATGTAGAACCCTGAGCTCGTTAACGCCCTCTAAATCGATGAGGGTCAGTTTGTTATTGTCACAAATAACAGTATCGATCGATGGAGGAAATTCTGTCAACTCTTTCAGCTCGTTGAATGCTATATGGAGTTTTTTCAAACGACCGAGAGGACTCAGGTCCATCGTTTCTAGATAATTGTTTGTCAGGACGAGTTCTTCCAAGCTGTCGGGCAAATCTTCGAGTTCAGTGAGCAATTGTCCAGCGCATTCCAATACTTTGATACCGGGCGGCAAATTGCGGATACTGGTGATTTTTCCGGGCGATTCAAAAACAATACTGTCAATTTGCTTAAATCCCTCTTTTTGGGCTTCGGCGAAATCGAGGTCGCCGTACATGGGTTTGGTGAAAATAAAGCCGCGGGTATTCCCCGGTTCCATGAAACTAATATCGTCGATCATTCTTTGTTGCGCAGTATTGTTTTCAGGAAGCATGGCATATTCTCGTTCTGCGTCTAAAGCTGCTCGCGTTAACCTATTCATTTACAAAATATACTATATATGATGCTTATATAGTATACTAAGATGGATTATCCGCATTATACACATTGATCATTACCATTTACCATATGGGCCGCGTATCTAAATTAGGCAAATTCGTAATATTCGACGAAATCTCGGCTTTCCGCTTCAAATCCGTTTGGAAAAACCGGATTTTAGATAAAATATATTCCTGGTCGCGCAACATTTTCTGTTGCCGCTCATATTCCGTCGGTTTCCGATGATAACAATAATAGAGAAACGCCGCCGTTGTCGCAACGAATAATACCAAGACGCCCGTATTTAACGCATACGAGTAAATTTTGACGCGATTCTCATGACATGTATGTAACGCCGTTTGCATATAGTTGCGAGCACTTGCTTCAATCAAACGCGGATATTCCATGGCGCCACCTAATAAATTGCCACCTCACATTTTTTTGGCTAAATCAACGGACCATTCAAGAGAACATTCAAGAGACCATTCAACAGATTATCCATGAAATAAAAATACAATCTCAATATAATAGAGTAGAGTATAGTAAACAATCATTGATACAAGATGGCGCCTAAAGTTCTTATACCACCTCCACCACCGATCGATCCAATGGCCCAACTAACCCTCAGTATTTTCGGAATCTGTATCGGGTTTTCAATAGGTCTAGGCATACTATTTTTCACATTGCCAATTGATTACTATACGCGACCAACATTATATTTCGGAGTATTAGCAGTCATTATGTTAGGACTCATCTTCATGATGAATTGTTTCTTTTTCCGCGCCTTTGTCACAAAAAAAGCATACATCTCCGACACGGACAGTTCAGCTATTAGCAAAATAACGATTTACGAAGCTGGTCAAATATTAATGACAAGCCTTTTATCTTTTGTCATTGTGATCATCACCGTCGTCATCGTCTATGGTATGCCCATGGTCCCCTTTTTAAATTTCGATATGAATCAGGATGTATTTATCAATATTTTCGCCAATACACTCGGATATTGGATTGTAAAATCGCCAATTTGTTCTACCATTGCAGGAACCGAAACATTGCAGGAAATCATGGGTCAATTGTTTCACAGCAAAAGTTTTACCAAGGCGTACGGTGAAAATGCCATGGATTTTTCCTTTTTAATTACTGCACTGGATCATCGAAAAATGGAAGATATGATCAATGTATTGAATGCTAAAGAACAAAGTGACATTATCCTTCCACGCGATTTTATAGGAAGCGACCTGGAATTTGATTTCTGTTTATATCAAGATGATGCGGAAGGGAGACGCGCAAAATATCTAAAACAATTGAAAACATTGGTCAATATAAAGAGTCGAGTGGGTCATTACATGTGGATGAATATGTCGGGCGTGGTCGCTCTTTTAGTAGCCATGATTTCATCCATTATTAGTACGTAACGTTTTTTGTAAATTCATGTTTTTATTAGAATAACATGAATCGAGAATCATAAATAGAGAATCATAAATAGAGAATCATAAATAGAGAATCATAAATCGAGAATCATAAATAGAGAATCATAAATAGAGAATCATGAATAGAGAATCATAAATAGAGAATCATAAGTAGAGAATCATGAATCGAGAATCATAAATAGAGAAACACGATTACATATATTGTACGTAGACCAAAACGGCTAAATAAGAAAAGATGGCCAAGACAATTGCCGCTATCCATATAGGCAACACCGTTTTATTGCGATATCCTAAACCAAAGGGTCGGAACCCACCCTGCTCCGTATATAAGAGTCCCGGTTTGGTAATATGGATCATAGCAAACAAGATGAGAAAGAGGGCAATCGCATAATTGGCTTGGTGAAGACGAATAAAATTCTTGGAAAAGGCGTACATATAGTATGTATGAATCTATAAACTGGCTATATTACTATGTGAAAAATTCTCGCGAATTGAATCGATCGATCAAAAAGCATCGTCGACCGCATCCTCGCCATAGTGGTACCCGTCCATATAATCCTCATCCAACTCGTCAAATTCGCCCGCTTCTGCCTCGCCCTCGGCGTCGGCCGCCGCCTCTGCTTCGTGATCCAAATCGCCGACTTCGCGAACCATCATGCGATCCTCTTCGTCACCCTCCGCCCCCTCGCCTGCTAACCTCGCAATGAGTTCGCTGCGTTCGCGTTCATAGGTTCCGGCATCGTACTTGACCAAACCTTTTTGCATACCCACCCCCCAGCGACCCAATTTAAACAACTTTTTCAAATCTTCCGTCTTGCGCTCTTCAGAATCCATATCACGCAAGAAATCCGTAATCATTTTCTTCTCCTGTTGGCGCGAACGGCGCATATTCTTGTTAATCTCCTCATAGGATAGATCCACCGTCTTTTTGCTCTCCATTTCCATAGTCAAAAATGCCAAGACCAAACCGGCCACGCGATCTTTCAATTCCGCCACATTTCCCATGTCTATCTGAACTTCGGCTAAATCGTCTTGGATTTCATTTCGCACTTCATCCTCATCGTCATTTCCCAAGTCAGCTGATTCTGCGGGCTCCATCGTATTCCGAAGTTTCGCAATCTTTTCGCGACGGGCACCCTTGGCCACTTGTACGTCGGCACGCAACAAATCCTCATTGTCCGTTGCTCGCATATATTCATATAGTACGGAATACCATCCATAAGTCATCAACATACAAGCCGTGCGCGTATCATAGACTGCATAAAACGTGGCGTCTTCCTTCCGTATTGTCGCAGGAATAGGAATCTCTTGAATGAGAATATGAAGATCAACCAGCGAAAGCCGGATCTCTGCCAAGAGTCGCGATAAAATGGAATCGTGTTTGAATTTTTGCAAGGGTTCGTAGTATTTTTTCATGAATTGTTTCACATCGAGCACGTGCTGTTTGGAAGAAAGACCCCAGTGTTTGGGCGGAGCCTGACACTCGCCATGATCGTTGTAAATGATCTCAGGAAATACCTTGGTCATGGTATACACCGAATTCTTGATGAATTGAAACGACGAATAGGTAGCGTCGCTCTTGTCGCGATCCGTCATGGTACACACATTTTCTATAAAGTCCACGACTTTTCCATACTCCCTCGTCGAAAGATTCCCATGTTTTTCCAAGAAATTGCAAATATAGGTAAACATTTCGCCATTGGCTCTTGTCACATAATTCTTCAGGCGCATCATTTCTTCCGTATCTTCATTGCGCATCTTGGTCGCATCATATTGGCGCAAGACGGCGGACAAGTGTTCGCGAATGGGTCGTTCAATGACCGTCGATTCTTTATTGTCCAAATATTGCAAAAAATCCTCCGTCGCAGAGACGGGCGAGACGACCTTGGGTGTTTGTACGACCCCGGCAAGATTGCGCCGGTTCACAATTTCCATCAAGTGTTGCAAACTGGCCAAGGTATATCGCTTGCCGTTGCGCTTCAAAAACTCCATCTTTTCGACCAAGGTTGCGCGCGGATCATAATCGGGCACTTTTTCGGCGCACAGTGGTCGCAAGTCTTCCGGAATCGGTCTCGCATTGTCAAAATTGCAATAATGAATATAGGCCAAATAGACGTTTTCTTCGAAATGTTCCGTCGGTACGGGTGGATACTGAATGCCCGTAAATTCATCGTGATAAAACATGGGCGCGCGTGTTTGTTCACGAATGCTGGCTAAAACGAGCGCCCATTTGGTCGTAATCTGATCATAGAGTTCTATATTACGGTCTTCCGCTACAAAATAATCGAGCGGGCGTTTTGTCGCCAATTCGTTGCAACAGGCATTCTCCATAAAGAGCACCTTGCTCGCCGTTTTCAAGAGCAAGTCTTTTTTCGTAACAATGGTATTGATGGCCTCGATCAATCCGTACCCGTATTGGGTTACTTTGCTCGTTGCGGTACCGATGAGATCGCGCTGGGTACGCGTTCCTTGGCGCATCTGCTGAAACAATTCATCTTTAAATTCTTTGGAAAGACCACGCAACGATTTCACAATGGAAAATGCCACAACGGGTGGCAAAAAATGTGTCCACTTTTCCAAGCGATGTTCTTTGGGAACCGAATCCACGTCGGGATGGATGGCCAAATATTCGCGTTTTTGTACATAGAGTTCCATCAAATCTGCACGTGTAACGACGTATTTTTCCAAGATTTCGCGAATGCGAGTTTGTAATGTGCTAACTGAGAGTTTTTCAATCGAATTCCAAGGCGCAATCGAACTTTTGGTCTTGTTTAGTACACAGGCGATATATTGCAATCCAGTCGCCTCATTGTCCGACATGGGATAACCCTCGAAAGACAAAGTACATCCAGGAAACGTTTTTCGCAATCGAAAAGACGGTGTCGCTGTTTGAATCGCCAAGAGCAACACCGCAGAAACAATGGCGAGCAAGGTCTGATTTCGATAAATATCGTAATTTACTGGCCGTTTTCCCTTTTCCTTTTCCATTTTGGCCGCACGTTTTTCATAGGCTTCTTGGCTAATGACATTCTTGGCAATCAATTCCGAAGAAATGCGAATGACGAAATCTTCGACGGAATCGAGAGGAATACCTATATTGGTTGCCAAGGCGGCGTAGACGCGAAACACTAATTCTGCTGTTTCATTCTCAAAGACGCGATCTTTGCGTTTTCCCAAGACATCCATCATGGCCGCCCCCGCATCCTTTTCCATAACTTCATGGGTGACTAAACGGAATCCTGCCTCGTCAAATCCCTCTTCGTCTGCAAAATCAATCTTTCGGATGACAAATCCACTATATCGGTCGACAATGGCATCGCCATCATCACTCATGGCGCCCTGTTTTCGGCACAATTCATCCAACTTTTGCAAATAATTCCCACCGGATGTATATTCCGCAGCGAGATCATGCAAGAATCGTGGAATCAATTTCGTGTTGGTCTCTTTGCAATAGACCCAATGCGCATCCTCGCCCAATTCTTCGACCATGGGATCGCGTCCAAATTTGACGACTAACCGAATAATGTCGGATTGACGTTTGATAAAGTCGGTTTGACCAAGAACCAGGTTGACGAGTGAAATATAGGGCGATTGTACGGGCAAATCAGCCGATGCAAATTTGCCCAATTGATAGGCTACATCATTTGCCCTGCTCGACTGAATGTCTTGCAGCATTTGCATTTTCTGCAACAAACGTACAGTCTCTTTTATCTTATTTTCCAAGCCTTGTTTTAAACCATCGACAGAGGCATCATAGCGTTTATCAAATTCGCCGAGGGTCCGTTTTCGCGCAATGTCGCGCATGCGTTCTTCGGCCGTCTTTTCCGATTCACAAACCGCCGTTGTCTCATTCTTGGCGCAGCGACCATCGACCTTTCCTCGGGTCGTCATACCGGCCATATTGCAAAATAGAGTATTGTTATCAATAAAGGTCTCTTCGCCCACATTGGCATCGTGTACCCAGTGCATTTTTACACGGCGATAATATTGGATCTTTTTCTTAATCTCCGATTCGCTCTCCATGTCCTTTAATTCGCGCTCGCTCATTTTCGAGGTATCGACGCCTTCAGCCAATCGTGGGCGAAGCTCCACAATAGCATATTGGCCTTCCAAGACGGCGCGTTTTCCGGCAATGAGCGTAACGGCCACTTCTTTGGCCACCTCTTCCGGATATCCATGTTTGACAATGAGGTTTTCCGCCAAGAAATCGACAAACTCGGTTGGCATCAATCGTTGCTGATCGGATTTATATAGTTTCATTAATTCATACCGCGTTTCGTCAAATTCCTTGTCGAAAAACACTTCGGCCGAGCCATTGTCCTTTTGCATATCCCCGATTTTATAATATCTCTTGGCGAGAACGCGCCTCGCGCAATCTTTGGCCAACAGGCGTTCCGATTTGGACATTTCATCGGCTTCACCTGCGAAGCCGTCTTCGCCATCCTTTTCCAAGAGAGCATTTAATAGGTTTTCCGGTGTAATCAGCGTCACCATCATAAACTGGATGAGAGTTGAAAAGGTCCGACCCTGATCCGCGCGCAAGACCTTGGACAGCCATTCACTCGCACTGTGTTTCTTGTCTTTGCCCAAGCGATATAGATCGACAATGTTCTCCAACATGTCGCGTTTTTCAAAGATCATGCGTTCGAACCGCTGTTGCAATTCGACCACATCATAGCTAGTATTACGCAAAAACGTGAATTTTTGACCCTGTTCCGCGTAGAGTTTTTTGAACTCCTGAATACGACCCTTGATAAAATGCCGGATTTCCATATATTGCCCGTATGTAATGTCTTTTCCGTAGACCATAAAGGGTTCCAATGTTTGCGACACCTCGTAAAACGACAGTTTGTTACGGATGTATTTTTTCACCAGCTTGATCAAGATGCGCGTCGCGGGCATAATGACGCGAAGAAACCGGCGAAAACGGTCGGGTTCATTCAAGAGCGATTCGTCGAGCACAAACTCTTGCATAACTGACAAGAATTTCATCTTGGTTTCGCCTTCCCATTTTTCGTAATCCAATTCTTTGTCCAAATCGTCAATGACATGCTGATACAATTCCGTATTTTTGCGAAAGAGTCGGAATAGATAAAGGCCGCGTTGTGCCAACGCCGATTTTGTCATGATGGACGACCCCGGCAAGGATACTTGAGAATAACGGACAACGGGCTCGGGCATCAAGACTAGCGATTTCATTGTCATTTTGTCATCGGGTGTCAGTTTCACGAGTTGGTTTGTATGTCTTCCGGGAGGTTTTGTCAAATAGTTTGCGCCCAAATTATAGCGCTGGATCACGAATCGTCGGCGCGCTGCGTTGGCACCATAGACCACGGTACTGTAAAAGTCTTCCATAGTGCTGATGATGCCTTCGATATTGTCTCCGACCGAGCCATCGGGCAAAAGGTATTGTTCGGCCGATTGAGGTGCGTCAAAGGGTGTCAAAATCGGATTCTGACGTTGCGCCTCGCGAATATATCGGGGCTCGTCGCTTTGTACGCGATTTTCTTTATAATCCGTTTGAATGGCTTCTAGTTGAGTCATGTCGGCTAATGTATTGCTTGGAGATACATCAACAATGGCCTCTTTTTCCAGGTCGGAATCATATAGTTTGCGTTTGAGAGCAACGACGGGGATGATCCACTTCAAACTGCTCTGCAAGTGTGCAATGCGGTCTACAATGGGTATATGCGTAGGACCAAACGTTTTTGCATCGTTTATATTGCCGTTTCCGTCAAAGGTCGAGAATTCGCGTCGGAGTTCTTTGAAACGGTTGATGAGCAAGTGAATATTGGCCAAGACGGCCTCGGTACGTCGGGAGTTGGGTATATCGGACAGCAACTCGTCCATCATATCATTTACCTGGGTTTCGATACCATACCGCCGTTGTGACTCGCTCACCTCGACCACTTGTGCAATATCACCCAAGTCTTCGCCATAGATAATCTCATCGGCGGCCAAATATAGACCGTGCAACACTTCGCGAATATGCGGATCGGGCAATACATCGGTCGGGAGTTTGATAATCGACTCGCCCGAATCTGTAAATTCGAAACTCTGCAGACCTTGGCCATCGGCCAATTCGCGCTCTGCACCCTCTTCCGAAATATTCGTAAGCGACGAGATTTTGCCCAAATCATTCGGCTTGGTTCGGATGACGATGCTTTGGATCAGGATATCGAGCGGTATGCCCTTGTATTCAAAATCAATATAAATCGTTTCTAAACTGGGATACATGGTGACTTCAATCATATCCTCTTCCAAGTTGGTAATTTCACCGGTAATGGTGGCTGGGACGTCGCCTCCAAAGTGAATATCGACCCACGTTTTTGGCAACAACATGTGCTGTCTCGCGTATCCTTGTTCATCGCTGCGACTCAATAAATCAATAATGGTAATGGATTCGTCGGTAATGGATCCATCCTGGTTCAATCGCAAAATGTAGGGCTGAAATGTGGCTACATTGGTCAATTTGATTTGTTCTTCGTCTAAATAAGTGATAAAATAGGTCTCTTCGTTGATTTCTTCATTACGTGGGGCTGTAATCGATATAATATCTCCCAACTCTAATTGGACACCAGTAATCTTGGCGCTTTTTTGTTCAAGCTCCAATTCTGTGTCATTTTCATCCTCGGAATCTATATCAGCCATGATTGAAACAACCTGATATACATTAGTGCGATAAAAAAGGGGGAGGACCAAACCAATCATACTTATGCTGTATGGATCTTTGTTCTTTTTTGCGTACGACGTTTGGTCTTATTATAGGAACGATAGGCTTGGGCGAATTGGCCCTTTGGTCTTTTATTCGTATTTGTAAAATACGTTCGGGCGAATTTCACCTGCGCTTGTGCCAGTTTTTCTTGCCCACGTCGCGTGCCCCGTTCCAACGTTTTTTCAAGACGAACCGCGTTTTTATAGTCGGCCTTTCGGTCAAGATATGCCTTGTATCTTGGCAAATATCGTGCACTTAGGTTCCACTGCATAAGCGATATGTTTATAAAATAGATTTGATGATCAATATGTCGCAATCTGAATTGAACGAGTTCGTCATTGCTTAGACCCAAGAGTTCCCGTTGAATTTTGGCAGGGAGAGCAAAGAAAACTCTATAGGAGTGTCTCAGTGGAGAAATATAATCCACTGGAACATTTTGTTCCTCTTTACCAGCTAAAAATTGTATAGTAAATGTACCGTCCGCATTGATCGCTTTGATTCTTGCAACATAGGGCATTTCGACGTGATGGAACAATTTTGTCATTTCGACCAGGGTTTTTACTTGAAACGGTGGCGGTTTGGTCAACGGATTGGGTCCGCGAAATGCCTTGTTCAGTTGATCAAGGGCTTGTTCAAACGCTTTGCCATAGGTTTGTATTTTTTTGACGTGATACATGGAATCCATGGGAATAATTAGTTTTGTTTGATTTCTTTGAAATCCAAAGATGTCTTCATTGTTGGGGACGCGAAGTTGTTTATGATGTTTGGAAATAAAATCGTATATATAAAAATCGGAAATAGGCTCTAGCGAAATGCCGTCGAAAAAAATGGAATCTTGTATGAAATCTTGGTCCGTATAATTAGAAACAATGGGAGATATTTGTAATTCTGATTGTGATGCTTCAGTAAGGGGTGAAATATTCTCTAATGAAACCGTGGCGGACATTTATCTATAGTATATGCATATTCTTTTTGATCAAATAGTGTTTGTTATTTGTTCTTGCAAAAATTGCTGCAAATCATTGCTCATGGCCATTTTTTCTTGTTCCGATAAAAAATGAGTGGGCGATTCCGATTGTACATGGGACACCGATTCATTTATTTTTTGCGTTTCTTGGTATTGGTCTAAAATATCTTTGTATTTTTGGACATGAAACCCAATGACATCCTTTGTTTTCTTTGTGGTGTACGTATCTTTGAAATAATTGACTAAATAGTGTAATAGCGCAATAATGAGTATAGATAAAAACACGGGTTTCAAAAGTGTCCACATTCTTTGTATATCTTGGTACTAGTTATCGATTGTTTGAACGAACCGTCGATAAATAATGGTTATTGTTTATTGTTTATTTCTTGGAATTGCGCGAGCGTTTGTTCTTGCGTTTGCCACCGGGCATTGTTTTTGGGGGTTCAGTATAAGGTTGTCCTTGTGCAACTTGTATAGCTGATGTAGCTTGCGCAGTTTCCTTTTTTTTTCCAAGAGAATTAAACCATTCGGACCACGATTGTTTTGGTTTGCCCGAGGCATCGACAACTGGTTGAGCTGGCACTTCCGTAGTTGATGCTGCAGAAGAAGAAAACCATGTTAATGGGTTTAAAGATATTCCACCTTTCATTTTCCGGCGCATCGTCCCATTTCTGCGTTTCTTGGAAAATTCGCGTTTTTGTGTAGACATGAAAACAATCAATTAATGAATAACAAACACTATATAGTATAGCCTCGATAAAAAATTGAATCAAGAAATGTCTTGCTAAAACAAATTAAACGCATCCGTACTATATATACATCATATACAACATGCCCGCTACTACCATTCTACTCATTGACAAGACGGGCTCCATCAAGGAGCTCGCCGTAAAGGAATACAAAGAAGAAGATCTTTATAAAAAGGCGGGATTCAAGAGCGCCGAACACTTTACCTGTGCAACCACATGGTCGCCTATTACCTTGCCCGCAACAGCAAAAACCTATTATATTTCCGTCTATGGAAAAAAGACAGGAAAGGCGGGTCAGGAAAATAAGTACGATTTTCCGCCACCCATTGATACCACACTGTTTTTCGGAACATGTGTCCTCGTCAACAAGGATGCAGCCGCAGGCAATGCAACAAACTTGACATCGAGTGAATGGACCGCCATATACGAACATTTGTTTGGTGGATTTGAAGACATTGGTGCGGCCGATTCGGAAGAAGAGGCAAGTACGGATGAGAATGATGTCGACGCCGATTTACCCAAGACCAGTGGCGGTTATGCTAAAGATGGTTTTGTCGTAAGTGACAATGAATCGGATGATGATTATATTGACGCAAGTGAAACGTCGTCGGCGTCTTCTGAAGAGAAAAAGAAGCCCGTTGCTGCAAAGAAACCGGCTGCAAAAAAGGCGGCACCAAAAAAGTCGGGAACTGCTACTAAACAAGCGGTCTTACCGACGATTTCGGCCAATATATTTGTACAAACGCAGACTAGTGCTGCTACTGCTGCTGCCCAATACTTGGATTGTACGAGCGAACTAACGGAAGAAGAATATGTGTAAAAATGCGAGGTGTAATGTATATAGTCTAATGTATCGTATGTTTATTTTTTGGTTTTGGTATTGGTATTATTCATTATTAGCCAACCACGTTTCCCCGCGCGCCTTGATTGCTTTTTTCTCCGCCGTCCATTCGCTTTCCCAAATGACATTAACGGTATATCCCGCTCCGCCGTAAAACTCATGTTTGGCTACATCCTTGGCATGTTTTGCCGAATAGGTCGTATTGTGAAATCCGGTGGTGGCCGAATACTTTTGCGGATTTCCGTGCCAATAATCGCCCTGAAATTCCCACAAATGATTATGATAGGGACAAGGCACATCGGCCGTTCCACTGCATCGATGAATTGCGCAATTATGGTACCCGTCCACAGGCCAAAAGTAGCCGTTTTTCGGATTGCGCAACTGAAATTCGCCGCCATTCTTTTCTGTTTGGATTTCGATACCCAATGTACGCGCTCTATATTGGATACACTCTTCCGAAGCATTGGACGATTTTGCCGATTTTGGTAACCTACCCACCAACACCATTGCAGCTTCGTTCGACAATACGCGACAGACAAAATGCTCGTCCATTTCTTCGAGCAAAAGAGAGACCTGTTTTGCCACCAATGTTTTACGAAACAGATCAAATAGCTGGACGTTTTCTTTCGTGGTCTTGTCCGGACCCACATAATACCGGCACACGTCTTGTTTGCCGTTTTGTTCCACGACGCGAAACTCTTTGCCCTCGCATTCGCGTACAGCGGCTTCCACCATGGCACATCGGTCCGCCACCTCTTTCGAAAAATGTGCGGATTCATTCAAATAGGGTGCAAATGTTTCTATATAAGTAGGATCGTATTGAAGAAGCCACGGTTTTTGTGTAATACGCTGGTTGATCGAATGACTGTCGCCAGTATACAGTCGGCGCTCGCCATGCCCATCCTTGCCATTGTTTAATTTCATGGTTGGATGGACAAAACAGTCGGGCACGGCAATGAGGGGAATGGTTATCATGGTTTTTCGACGTGATGGTCTGATAAACGCGCGGTAAAATGGTATTATCTTAACAGTTGGTTGTATGGATACACATGATAGTATAAAGAAAAAGAGCTTCAATTTTCTCATGGTTCCATAGTTGCTCATGAGAAAATTGATTCAAATTGGTGAAACAAGATAAAAACAACAACAGAAAGACAAGATATAGAATAAACGAACCATGCAGATTTCCAACCCCGAGACATTTCGCAAAAATATCCGGGCAAAGTTTGTGCCCATACTATCATCAGGTGGCGATTTAGATAAAGTTTCCAGTGATGAAACTGATGAAACGATTGCCATGGCGACCAACATGGAAAAAGGCGTCTATAATTACGCAATCAAAGAGGCGGGACAGCGCAAGATTGTGAAAAAGTGGGAAAATCCACTCTTTGTCCAAATCTATGTCGACCGTTTGCGAACCATTTATCTCAATTTGCAACATCCCGACCTCTTGGAACAAGTTCGAAACAAGGAAATTCCAGCACAGACATTGGCATTTATGACGCACCAGGAGATGCGCCCTGAACACTGGGTCGCCATGATTGAGAAAAAAGTGAAGCGCGATGCATCGAAATACACTAGTAATGTCGAGGCATCCACTGACATGTTTACCTGCAAAAAGTGCAGATCGAAGCGATGCACCTATTACGAAATGCAAACGCGCAGTGCAGATGAGCCCGCGACGATTTTCATCACGTGTCTCGATTGCGGAAAGCACTGGAAAAACTAGACGATATATCTAGCTTAGATTCTGAATATACATTCGATGTTCTATAAAATTGATCTATTTTTATTGTCTAGGTATACTAAGCATCAGTAACCCCATAACTCCCATAAACATGTCAACAACAAACCTTCAACACGATATTTTCGGAGAGCTAAAGACCCTCTTTTCCGATAGGGTTTCGTCAACATTGACCGATGCCAAGATACTACGCACGCTAAAGTCCATTATGCCGAGTGTTTCACTCGAAGTCTATGACAATGAAACCGATATCAATGTCGTTGAACAATGGGTCCATCTTGCAAACGTATATATTACCAATGTAGGCGTTTTCATGACACAACTTTGTGACGTGAAACTCAAACAGGTGAACTATATTCGTACGCGCCAGTATTATACAGACCAATTCCAGGTCTCGCCCGTCGCCAATTTACCGGAAGACGTGGTGGGCGTGATCCAATCGTATTTTCCGATTACGACGCGTATTGCAGTGGCTGAATGCAAATATGACGCCAAGCCCATGAGCCAACTCCTTTCCATCTTGCGCATGCCAAAGTTGCGCAAAATGATGAACCAAATCTTTGCCATGTATTTTATAACCCGGCTCCAGGGCGAACATCACGAGTCGTCCTACTCTAGTAAAACGAATCGCGTAAAACAAACGGTGAGCAAATTCTTCTTTGATCTTCGATATAAACTATATCATAAAACCGCGCAACGAAAGGCCGACTGCATAGAAAAAATAGTGAAAATGTACGAGACGTACCGCGATATCAAATGCCCGACGAAACACATTGAAGTCTTGCTACGCAAACGGGCGTTTACGATTCTGCATGTCATCTATATCACCTATGAATTCGAGGTTTCACGACAAACCGCCGGTCGTAGAAACCGGTAACCGTGCTACACCTTACTTCTTACCCTTACTCTGTTTAGCAGGAACAATAAAAACCCGTCGACTATTCGCATTCTTAGGTTGCTGACCAAGACCTTTACGAATGCTTTCGGTGGCTTGTGAAACAAATGCAGCAGTTGAGCGATATGCATTTCTCGGAAGATCTCTTAGTATACGCAATGTTTTATTTTTTTTACTATTGGTACCACCACGTTTGTTTGTTTTGTTGCGTCTGTACGTTTTGCGAGGTGCCATTGTTAGATAATGAACGAACCGATAATGTATTATATATTACCCCCCTATAATATTTCCAAATCGCGAAACTTCCAATATTCGCAACCACCCCCTGGCAAGGGTCGCCGAATGATAAACGGAATTTTTTTCTCCTCGAATTCCTTCAGTGCAATCAAGTAGCCGTCGATCATGCCCTCGTCCAATTCGACAAAGGCCTTGGCCCCGCTATTCAACTGTTTTGCACGTTCGCCTAAAATACGCGCCTTTTCGTATTTTGTGATAAAGGGCAAGGTTCGATGAAGAGGATCGACGATGAGACCGCGCTCATTGCGCACGACACGCGAGAGGGCATCGACCTCGTCATAATTATGGACCTGGAGTTCCGGATGATATTGCGAAATGATATTGGTCTTGGTCGATTCGTCGAATTTTTGCAGATAATTCTCGTCGTCTTCATCATCATCTTCCCCATCGTCGGCGAATTCGTCTAAATCAAACGCGAATTTGCCTTCGGCCGCCGATCCGAGACCGACTCCAACCCCCACGCCACTTTTATTGACCGGTTCGCGTTCCAAATCCGATCCATATGTACTGTCTTCATCACTGGATGCGACCGAGTCATTGTCTCCAACCGATTCATCCTCATCGTCCTCATCTTCATCTACTGCGGCCTTTTTCGCAGCGGCCTTTTTCGATTTTGTGCGAACTTCCTCTTCATCGTCTTCATCCTCGTCTTCTTCTGCATCTGATGGATTTGCATCTGAACCCATGGATAAAACATCCTCTTCCTCATCTTCATATTCACGAGGAACATCAGCTTTTGTTTTTGACATGTTCTTTTCCTAAAATTCAGATGGTTTATAAGAAGTTATATATAATTCTGTTTGTATTATTTTGTAACACAAATACAAAATAATGTAATCAATTTTTCAGTATAGTTCAAGATTACTATCTGCATTTTTAATGGACAAGCATCTAATAGAAATTAACCTTTAATCTCCAGGTCAAAATGGACCGGGAGATGGGAATATTTTTTCTTACCATAAATGGTACGGAAAAATATTTAAATGTATGCCAAGTTTCACAATCTTCATTAAATAAAGACGTTTTGGAGAACTATGGTTAAATATAAAAAATAACAATACCTGCACTGCCGGAAGTACCTGCATTACCAGTAGTAATACCATTTATCCCTCCAGCACCACCACCACCACTATTAACACCATCACGAGCAACCCCACCGGTTGTATTTCCTCCAATTCCATTAATAGTTTCAAGGTACTGATCTCCACCACCACCACCACCAACAAAATATATATTTTGTGAATATGGTCCAAATGAAGGAATACCATGTCCACTCATGCCAGTTGTGGCACTATCACTGAAAGTACCGGCGTTTCCGCCATTTCCACCAGTTCCATTAATACCGTTAGAAGTAATCCGAATAGCATCACTAGGCGACGCAATTCCCCCTGCACCTCCTGCAATACCACTACTTCTTCCAATTAAACCCGCCGATCCACCCGGTGCAGTTATATTTATTGAACCGCCTGTAACGATACTACTAGTACCTGGATTTGCAGTCGTAGTACTAGCAGTACCACCTGTACCGACAGTAATATTATATGTACCTGCTGGAAATGTATAGATTTTCTTATAAAAAATTCCTCCTCCACCACCTCCACTACCTCCAAGAACATAACTACCTAAATATTTAGGACCACATGGTCCTCCACCACCACCTCCACCCACAACTAGGACAAGAGCATCAGTTTGAGATGCAAATGTAATATCACCACTTGCTGTAAATGTAAACATTTTATTTGTACTAAATAGTTGGGTTGTACATGCGCCTGTAAAAGTTGGATAAATTTTTGCCGGAATACTTGGTGAACTAACTCTAATAATAACTAAACCACCATACCCATTACCACCGTAATTAGATGGATTATTATAAAAACCACTAATCCCACCACCGCCTCCTCCATAATTAGTAGCATTTCTACTATCTGTTGTACCACCGTTACCCGATCCATTTATAATTTTTAATAAATCAGTTGATTTAATATTGTAAAATCCAGTATTAGTGCTACAGTATCCACCCTGACCGCCACCACAATAATTGTATCCATCCGGATAATCTACTGCAAAAGACGGTACATATGGACTTTTTCCTGAACCCATGGAATTGGTCTTATTAGTCGCTGCACCCTGTCCACCGTTTGCACCTATTCCACCACTTGCATCGGTTCCTGATATTGTAGGTGTGTAAGAAAAACTTCCGCCACTACCATATGCAGTTGGAGTAATGGTAGCATTAGTAGCATTTGAACCACCGCCACCACCAGTTGCTATTAAAGAAATCCCATTTCCTGAAATACTAGTATTTCCACCAGCAGTTGGTGCACTACGTAATGATACTACCCCACCTCCTTTACCTGCTGCACCAACTGTTATAGTATATGTACCCTTAGGAAATGAATAGGACATATGATACAGTACGCCTCCTCCTCCGCCTCCTCCTCCGCCATTATTACCATCCACTGCGCTCTGACCTCCTCCACCACCTCCGCCTATTAATAATACTGATGCAATTGTTGAACCTGAAAAAGTTATAGTACCTGTACCACTTGTAAATTGATAATATTCATAATTTGATGTATCGATTATTTTACTTACAGATGCAGTGACTACGCTTTTACGATTATTACGCAAATTTACCATACTATGTATACTATTAAAACTACTAAATGCCATTTTTATTACTATAGTGTAGTATAAAATAGTTATACTAATTTTCAAACAGTTAATAAACAGAATTTAACCATAGTTCTTCGACATGTCCTTATTTAAGGACAATTTGGAGTACTTTGCATACATTTACATATTTTTCATATCATTTATGGTATGAAAAATATTCCCATCTGATGGTAAAAATGACCATGATATTAAAGGTTAACCTATATGTTCGCATACATCTTCCGCATATCATCAAGTAATGAAAATTAGCATATAGATGATTATACATAAAAAATAACAATACCTGAATTACCCGCAGTACCTGCTGTAGCAGTAGCAGTACCTCCGCCCTTGGCTCCAGCACCACCACCACCACTATTATTTGCACCAAGGCCATCAAGAGTATTATTGTTTGTATCTCCACCTTGCCCTCCGCCGCAATAATATATATTTTGCGAATATGGTCCAAATGGACGAACAACCTGGCCACTATAGCCACTAGTTACATAATTAGAATTACCACTATTTCCACCTTGTCCACCTGTTCCAACAGTATAGCCATTAGGAATCGGAATTGCGCTATTGTTTGCAGTAGATGAAGAACCACCTGCTCCGCCTGCTAAATTAGAGTTTACTCCAAGTGCACCTGCAGAACCTCCAGTTGCAGTTATATTTATTGAACCACCAATAACGGTACTACTAGTACCCGGATTTGCAGCCGTAGTACTAGTAGTACCACCTGTACCGACAGTAATATTATATTTACCTGCTGGAAATGTATAGATTGGCTTATAAAAAATTCCTCCTCCACCACCTCCACTACCTCCGAAAAGATAAGTGGTAAAAGTAGCTTTACCACTCGGGCCTCCACCACCACCTCCACCCACAACTAGGACAAGAGCATCAGTTTGAGATGCAAATGTAATATCACCACTTGCTGTAAATATAAACATTTTATTTGTTGTACTAAATAGTTGGGTTGTACAAGAGCCTGCAAAAGTTGGATAAATTTTTGCCGGAATACTTGGTGAACTAAGTCTAATAATAACTAAACCACCATAACCTCCGCCACCTTTAGATGTATTGTTACCATTAATTCCGCTACCACCTCCTCCATAATTAGTAGCATTATTACTATCTGTTGTACCACCGTTACCCGATCCATTTATAATTTTTGATTTAGATGCTGAATTAGTCCCATAGTAATAGCCATTCGAATTGTTATAGTAACCACCCTGACCTCCACCACAATAATTGTATCCATCCTGATAAGCTACTGCAAAAGACGGTACATATGGACTTTTTCCTGAAACCATATAAGTTTGGTAAGCACTCGGTGCACCGTTTCCACCGTTTGCACCAATTCCACCACTTGCATCGGTTGTTGATATTGTAGGTGTGTAAGAAAAACTTCCTCCACTACCATATGCACTTGGATTATTGCTACCATTAGAGGCATTTGAACCAGCACCACCACCAGTCGCTATTAAAGAAATCCCGTTTCCTGAAATACTAGTATTTCCACCAGCAGTTGGTGCACCAAATAATGATGTTATCCCCCCTCCTTTACCTGCTGCTCCAACTGTTATAGTATATGCACCTGCAGGAAATGAAAAGGACATATCATACAATGCACCGCCTCCTCCGCCTCCTCCACCACCATTATTACCATCTGTCGCTGCTAAACCACCTCCACCACCTCCACCTACTAATAATACTGATGCAATTGTTGCAGTAGGGAAATATATGCTACCAGTACCACTTGTAAATGCATAATATTGATAATTTGATGCATCAATTATTTTACTTACAGATGCACTTAATCCATGAGGACCAAAATTTACCATACTATGTATACTATTAAAACTACTAAATGCCATTTTTATTACTATAGTGTAGTATAAAATAGTTATACTAATTTTCAAATAGTTAATAAAACCGAATTTAACCTATTTGACCTCATCCGTTTTCCACATGGTATCGCACGTGACACAAATATATAGATATTTCAAATTATCGTCGTCGTATCGCATGTAAATGACTTCACAAGAACCGGATTCTTTTGATTCTGTTGCAGCAGCGCTAGCGCTTGTACCGGCACCATGATTGGTTGTACAGGATGCATTGGGACACTTCATCGAGTAAATGCGCGGCAATGTGGGATCCAATTTCGTATATTGATTCACGATATGGTTAAACTTCTGCTCCCCCTGTTTTAATTGAGTATTTAGTACACAGACGCCCTCGGCTGTAATACTCTCGTCCTTGTGGCCACAATTACGGCAATAATATGTCAGCTGATTCGAGTCCTTTTCATTGATGCCGATGTAGTACATGTTGTCGCATTGTTCGCAGAATTTCATGGTCTTTTGTTGAGAATGCTGGCGTGTTTATAAGAAAGAGTGAGATATAGTATGTCCGTTGGTTTATATACCTTTATTCGAATTCAATTTTTTGTTTACGTAGTCTCGTATCAAACTATCTAACAAATAACATTATACTATTACAATTTGTAAAACCAATAATAAAAAGTAAAACTATCAGAAAACCAAAATTTATGCGCGTTTGATTTTTTATTGCTGCTTCCAATGACAATATAGTTGCATTCATTATTTTAATTTTTCTCATATTTTTTTGCGTTTGACAAATATTTAAGGAAAATAATTGATCGTATTTTACAGTCATAAAATCGTCTACAATTTTTCCATATACAAAAATTTTATCACTATCTAATTGGTTCTCAAAGAGTTTTTCACTCAATTTTAAATGTATAACTTTTTCATCTTTATAAATAACCTTACCATATTTAGATTGATTACTATTATTTTTAAATTCTAATATATCATCTATAATTGCATCAACACAATTGTTTTCATCTATATACAAGTGCAGTATATCATCGTCTTCAAATAACTTATATAATAGACCTTTATTTATATTAGGAATTGTAGATTTTGTTATATTAATACATGATGGTAAAACTTTAAAAATATCTTGAGCAATAACGCCTATGCCTAAATTAAACGTTTTGTCTTTGTATTCATAGACTTTGATTTTAATATTTTCGAATATATCTTCATTTAAGTCTACATCTTTAATATTTTCTTTTATCCGTTCATCGGAATATGATTCAACCTGACCACATCCTATACTATTTTTGGTAAATAATGCTCCTTCTGCTAATAAACTAATATACATTCCACCTGCTTGGTAAGGATTACCGTTACCGTACTGATCTTGTCTACCATATTGGCGCCATCCATTGTTTATTAAAACATTCAAATATTGTTCTTGATTTGATTGGGCAATATATCTACCATTATCGTATATTGCTGCAAAATTAGAACCATGCGCATAAACAACTGATTGACCCCTGTTTCCGGTCAAGTATACTGTGTTAAATTGAGCATTACTGTTGGTGACAGAATAACCTTGATTTTTTACAAATGCTGTTGTTGCAACTTTTGTTGAACTATCACTGGTAGCTTGAGTAACTGCTGTTGCAGTTCCTGTAAAATTAACAGAACCTGAAATCGTAGGAACACTCAATATCCCATTTATAGAAGCGTCCAAACTATAAGTACTAGACATTCCTTAATTAAGTTATAAATAATATATTTAAATTAATTATTAAGTATATTATATTACATCATTTTTATAATGGATTTCACGTTCTAAATCTATGTAGTTAAACTAATTTTACATAATGAATAAATCTTTATCGATGTAAAACCACCAAAAATGCGTTATTTTTCTTGTATTTTTCAATACCGGAAAAATTGAATCCAACAAAGGACATAAATATGTCCCAATACTATACACAACGAGAGATCATGTCTCGCGGGAATCATGCTCTCGTTCAGACGCGAAACTCATTCCAAGATTATCTCATAAAACATACCTTTCAGAAACAAGATGCCATGGGAACGCAACCGACCAATACCCGGATCGCCAACAAGGCATCCAATATTTACGGCGGTTCATATAAAATTTCCGACCTGGAATACGCATCGACGTTTCTGCCCCTCTATTACAAAGAAGTCGTCAGTCGCGGTTTGCCCGAATACTTGACCGAGGCCCAGCTCCCAACGGGCGGGTGCATCGCCGTCGACCTCGACCTCCATTTTGCACTCGACCATGACGCCGGTCGTGTATATACCATCGACCATCTGAATGACCTGGTCGAGATCTATTTAGGCGAATTGAAGGAGATCTTTCAGTTCGATAGTGAGACTGCTTTCCAAATTTATATCTTCGAAAAAGAACACCTCAATCGTGTGGAAGCCAAAAACATGACCAAAGACGGCATCCATTTGATTATCGGTTTGCAAGCTGACCGCACGGTGCAGCAGCTCTTGCGAAAACGCGTCATGCCCCTGGTCGCCGAGGCCTGGGGCGATTTTCCCATTATTAACCAGTGGTCCGACGTGTTTGACGAGGGCATTTCCATCGGATATACCAACTGGCAGCTCTACGGTTCTCGCAAACCCCTACACGAACCCTACAAGTTGACACAAATATATGATATTACGGTGGATGGTGAGGACGGCGAGCCCATATGGAAGCCGCACCCTGTGCGACCGGCCGATTGGCTCTCGGCCGAAACATTTCCGAAACTGTCGGTCCGTTATCGCGACCATCCCGTCTATTTCTTCAAAAATGCGTTTTTGGCAGAGTACAACAAGGCCAAGGCGGCAGCCGGATCAGGTACTGGGGCTGGGTCAGCCAGTGCTAGCGCTGCAGCAAGACCTGCGAATCGATTGACAGGACATGGCATGATGGCGGCACAAGACCAAAGCCAACTTCGGCTCATTCGCAATGCAGACGATATGCGCGCTGCGGTCGATCGATTTATCGAATCCCTGGGACAAACCGAATATGTCATGCGCGAGACGTACGGATATACCATGGCACTCCCAGTAAGCTACTATGGCGAGGGATCCTATAGCAAGTGGATCCGTGTCGGATGGGCTCTCCGCAATTTCAATGATCGCATGCTCATTGCATGGCTCGCCTTTAGTGCCAAATCTCCTACATTTGATTATTCCACCATTTCGGACCTGTGCGACATGTGGCTCACCTTCAAGGTCAATGCCGGAAACGGATTCACGGAGCGCTCCATCATGTATTGGGCCAAACAAGATGCCCGCAAGGAATTCGACGAGGTCCATATGAACAGTGTCAGTTATGCCATCGACCGCATGTTTGACAAGATCCGCATCGAAGTGGGCGATGACAAGAAGAGCGTGGCCAGTTCAAAACAGGGCGAATTCGATATTGCACAAATCCTCCATTACATGTACAAGGATCAATATGTCTGTGTCAGTATCAAGTCCAATATTTGGTATCAGTTTGTCAAGAATCGTTGGGTCGAGATTGATTCCGGTACCACCTTGCGCAAAGCCATCTCGATCGAATTGCGCGATTTGTTCCAAGAAAAGGCGCAGCAATTGTTCGAATCGGCGACCCATGTCGAGCCGGAGAACGACAAACACAAGATGATGCAGATCAAGGCACAAAAGATCCTCGATATATGCAGTTCGTTGGCAAGGACGACGGACAAGAAAAACATCATGACGGAGGCGAAGGAGCTCTTTTGGGACCCCCTCTTCTTGAACAAGATGGACAACAATCCATACCTGCTGTGCTTTAACAATGGCGTCTTTGATTTTGAGAGCAAGGAGTTTCGCGAGGGCAAGCCGGAGGACTATTTGACCAAGACCACCAATATTGATTACAATCCGGTCGATCCCGTCAAGGATGCCGTCGTGGTCGCAGAAATTGTCGATTTTATGCAAAAACTCTTTCCCGTTCCCGATCTCAATCAATACATGTGGGATCATTTGGCGTCGACCCTCATTGGAACCTCATCCGTCAATCAAACATTCAACATGTATATTGGTGATGGACAAAATGGCAAATCGGTCTTGACGGATCTGATGGGACGCGTTTTAGGGACATACAAGGTCGGCGTGCCGATTACCCTATTGACCCAGCCACGTGGCCGCATCGGTGGTTTGGCACCCGAAGTCGTGGCGATGAAGGGCACGCGATATGCCGTCATGCAGGAGTCGAACAAGGGAGAGAAAATTTACGAGGCTCAGATGAAAGAGTTGGTCAGTGGCGTCGAGCCCATCAAGGCCCGTTCGCCTTACATGTTGGAATCTGTCGAATTCGTCCCGCAGTTCAAATTGGTCTTGTGTTCAAACGAATTTATGGAGATCAAGAGTCGGGATCATGGTACGTGGCGTCGTATTCGCGTCGTCGATTTCATGTCGCTCTTCACAGAAAATCCAGTGCAGGGTGATCCGGATAAACCCTATCAGTATTTATTGGATCGCGAATTGGTCAAGAAGTTTCCCGTATGGCAAGAGGTGTTTGCGGCCATGTTGGTCAAACGCGCTGTCGAAACCGGTGGCATTGTCAAGGATTGTCCCATGGTCTTGGCCTCGAGCAACTCGTACAGGGAGAAACAGGACTACATTGCCGAGTTCTTGCGCGATCGCATTGCGGTGGATGCTGGTGGACATGTTCGCAAGACCCAATTGGCGGAAGAATTCAAGGTGTGGTACCAACAGAACTATGGAACGCGCAACCCTAGCCCGAAGGACATGTATGAGCAGATGAGCAAGCGCTATGGCCGAGAGAAGAATGGCTTGTGGTCGGGAATTCGCATCAAATTTGATGACATGGGAGGAGAACCCGAGGTATCACCGGAAGAGGACTTTGATGATGGTATTGATGTCAATGATATTCGAGATGCATAAAGAATATGTTCATTCGTGTATCCATTTCTTGTATTATGTTATCGTATCATAATACAACGAGAAAAATCTATCTATGTGTCGTCTATTTTTATTGCTACAAAACCAAGAGGGTCCGAAAAAAAAGACCGTGTCATTACTGGAAACCTTTTTAGCACAATCAATTCATGTCAAGAAGACCACACCTGGTCTCCAAAATC
>Ga0209088_10000605_pt1 | contig 24867 bp, 24 predicted proteins | sample S_140625_EF_Meta_FD_187324 | JGI IMG/M metagenome (GOLD analysis project Ga0209088, IMG submission 187324) | Freshwater microbial communities from Lake Simoncouche, Canada to study carbon cycling - S_140625_EF_MetaG (SPAdes) (version 2) | ecosystem: Environmental > Aquatic > Freshwater > Lake ... | reverse complement strand
GAGGTGGGCGGATCTGATTGAGTTCAAAAAGAAGCATGGATTGAAGCTTGGGACGATTCAGGATCTGATCGAGTACCGCAGGAGGAAAGAGCGGTTGGTAGTGCGGGAGCAGGTGGTGAAGTTGCCAACCGAGTATGGGATGTTTGATCTGTATCTGTACCGGACAGTGACGGATGGGAGTCATCATCTGGCGCTAGTGAAGGGAAAACCGAAAGCGAAGGATGCGGTGTTGGTGCGGGTGCACAGCGAATGTCTGACGGGGGATGTATTTGCTTCGAGGAGATGTGATTGCGGAAACCAACTGCACGATGCATTGCGTAGGATTGCTCAGGATGGGAAGGGAGTGCTGGTGTACATGCGACAGGAGGGGCGAGGGATCGGTTTGCCTGCAAAGATCCATGCGTATCGGTTGCAGGAAAAGGGATTGGATACGGTTGAAGCGAACCGGAAGCTGGGTTTTTCGGCTGATTTAAGGGAGTACGGGATCGGGGCACAGATTCTAACCGATCTGGGGGTGAGAAGGATGCGGTTGCTGACGAACAATCCGAAGAAGGTGGTGGGATTAGCGGGGTACGGATTGGAGTTGGTGGATCAGGTGCCGATCAAGACGAAGCCGAATGCTCACAATCGGAAGTATCTTGCGACGAAGAAAAAGAGAATGGGGCACCGATTGTGAAAAAAGGGAAATTCATCATCGTCGTGGCCGATTATCACCAAAAGTATGCCGATGGAATGGTGCGGGCTGCACGGAAGGTTTTGCAGGGGCACAAGGTAGAGGAGGTCCGGGTGCCGGGAACGTTTGAAGTCCCACTGGCAGTGAAACGGGCGTTAAAGAAAAAGCCGGATGCGGTTTTGGCTTTGGGGTTGGTATGGCAGGGGGAAACGGCTCATGCGGATCTGATTTTGAATTCGGCCACCGAAGCGCTAATGCGGATGATGATCGAGGCGGATACTCCCATTTTGCATCATCTGGTGGGAGTGAAGACAGAGAGGCAGGCGAGGGAGCGTTGTTTGGGGAAGTTGAATCGAGGGAAAGAGGCGGGCGAGTCGGCGTTACGGATGTGGAAGCTGAAGGGGGTGGGTCGTGGCCGGTAAGCGGAGGGAAGGGAGGATTCTGGCGGCGCAGTTCCTGTATCAGCGGGAGGTGGGGATTTCGAGCATTCCGCTGGATGAAGCGTTGAAAAATCTTTGGGAACAGACCGAGGCGGAGCCGGAGGCGTGTGCTTTTGCGGAAAAGAGGATCCGAGCGGTCCTCGAGAAGCAGACGGAGGTGGATGCAGAGCTGAAGAAGCTGGTCACCAACTGGGATCCGAGCCGGATGGCGCCGGTGGATCGAGCCATTTTGCGGTTGGCGTTGTGGGAGATGAAGTTTGCGGATGATGTGCCGCCGATCTCGGCATTGAATGAAGCGATTGAGGTAGCCAAGGCTTTGAGCACGGAGGAGTCAGGTCGTTTTGTGAACGGGGTTTTGGACAAGGCCAGGCAGGGATTGAGCAGGCCGGAGCGTTCGATCACTCCTTCTTGAATTTAGGATTCGATAGGAATGAGGATTCGGTTGGATGAAGAGTGGATGGGGGTTGCGGTAGATTTGGCAAAACGGGCAGGGAATTCAACGAGGCCGAATCCGCGGGTGGGGGCCATCGTGGTGAAAGGAGGGAGGATCGTGGGGGCTGGATATCACAGGAGGGCGGGTCTGCCGCACGCGGAGATCGAGGCCATTCAGGAAGCGGGGGGCAGGGCGAAGGGAGCGAAGTTGGTTGTGACATTGGAACCGTGTTCGACCCATGGAAGGACGCCTCCGTGCACCGATCGGATCGTGGCGTCCGGGATTCGGGAAGTGATTTACGGCGCAGGGGATGTGGATCGGAGGAATGCGGGAGGAGCAGGGCGAATTCTTTCCCAAAAAAAGATCCGGGTCGTGAAAGGGATTTTGCGGGAGGAGTGTGAGAAGTTGAACGAGGATTACCGACACTGGACGACAAAAAAGGAGCCGTGGGTGATTCTTAAGCTGGCGATGACGATGGATGGGTATCTGGTAGTGCCAGGAAGGAGTTGGGTGACGGGAGAGGCTGCGCGGGCGGAGGTTCAGAAGTTGCGGGCGGGGTGTGATGCGATTCTGGTGGGGGCGGAGACTTTGAGGAAAGACAACCCGAAGCTGACCGTTCGGAAGGGCCGGGTAGGGGAACAACCGTGGAGGGTGGTGGTGACGAGGTCGGGAAAGTTACCCAAGGGAGCGAATCTTTTCCGGGATCGGTATAAAGATCGGACGTTGGTGTATCGGAGAAAGAAGTGGTCGGAGGTTTTGAAAGATCTGCATCGAAGGGGGGTGTCGCGGCTGTTGGTGGAGGGAGGTGCGGAGGTGGCGGAGGGATTGGTGAAAGCTGGAAAGGTGAATGAGGTGGTGATTTATCTAGCTCCGATTCTGGTGGGGGAGCGGGGGAAGGGGTTGCCTCAAATCGAAGGATGGGCGGATTGGGGTTGGAGAGAGACGGTCACTTCCAGCGCGGGGGAAGACCTGTGCTTGCGTGGGAAGCTAGAAGAGGCGAAGTAAGAGTATGTTCACGGGCATTGTCGAAGAGGCGGGGGTGGTCCAAGCGGTGACGCGCCGGGGGAAAGGGTGGAGTCTGGAAGTGGAAGCGGGCCTGATTGTGGACGGGGTGAAGATTGGAGACAGTGTGGCAGTGAACGGATGTTGTCTGACGGTAACGGAGGTGAAGGGCAAGAAGCTGATTTTTGATCTGTTGGATGAGACGAAAGAGAAGACGAACTTGCAGTCGGCTCAAGTGGGGGCGCGGGTGAATTTGGAGAGTTCCTTGCGGGCGGATGGGAAGGTGGGGGGTCATTTTGTGACGGGTCATATCGACGGGACAGCCCGGGTCAGCAAGTGGGGGAGATTGGGGGAGGATTGGGAGTTGGAGGTGGAGGTGCCTGAGGGGTTGGAGCGTTATCTGGTGCCGAAGGGATGCGTGGCGATCGACGGGATCAGTTTGACGATCGGAAGGGTCGAAGGGCGGAAGTTCAATGTCTGGATCATTCCACACACCTACGAGGTGACGACCCTGCGGGACCGAAAAGAGGGGGATAAAGTCAATCTGGAGTGTGACCTGCTGGCGAAGTATGTTGAAAAGATGAATGGAGTTAAAAAATGAGCGGATTGGCACCGGAACTAGAAAAGCTGCTGGTTCTGCAAGAGCGGGAGCAGAGACAGATGAGATTGAGCAAGGAGCTGGGGGCCTGGCCTAACGAGGTGAAAGCTTTGGAGCAGAAGAGGGCGGAGGTGCGAGCCGGGGCGGAGAAAAAGAGGTTGGAGGCCCAGAACGCTGAGGTGGAGCGGAAGAAGTTGGAGCTGGAAGCAGAGTCGCACAGGGCGAAGGTGGCGCGCTACAAGGTGCAGCAGTTTGAGACTCGAAAAAATGAGGAGTTTACGGCCTTGGGAACGGAGATTCAGCGGGAAGAGAAGGAGGTTCAGGAGATCGAGGATCGGGAACTGGATCTGATGGCTTTGGGAGAGAAGGCGAAGAAGGATGCGGCGGTGGAGGCGGAGGGGGCCAAGGTGAAAGAGGGGGAGCTGGCCGTGAAAGAGGAGGAGTTGAAGAAAAAGAAAACCGAGTTGGAGACGCGGTTAGCTGACTTGATGAAAGAGATTGAGGCCTTGGCCTCGGGGGTAGAGGAAGGATTACTGACTAAATATCGGAGGATTATGGCCAACAAGAAGGATGTTGCGGTTGTTTCGGTCGAGCACGGTACGAACTGCGGAGGTTGTCACATGAAGCTGACGCAGGGTTCGGCCATCGCAGCCAAATCTGGGAAAGCTGGGGCAACGTGTGAGAATTGCGGGCGTCTGCTTTTTTGGCCGGTGAGTTGATTTAGCTTTTGGTCGGTGAGTTCAGTCGGCTGTGGCGGATGCCGTAGAAGAAGTAGATGGCCAAACCGATCGCCAACCAGACGATAAGGCGGATCCAGGTGTCGAAGGGCAGGGCGATCATCTGAGCGAGGCACACCAAAGCGCCGGCAATCGGAATCCATGGTAGAAAAGGGCACCGGAAAGGGCGCTCGACGTTCGGGCGGGTTTTTCGAAGAACGAGGATGCTGAGACAGACGATGGTAAAGGCGAGGAGGGTGCCGATGGATACGAGTTCGCCGAGAACGCCGATGGGGAGGACTCCCGCCATCAATGCGGCGAATAGGCCGGTGATGATCGTGGTGACGTGCGGGGTCCCGAATTTGGGGTGAAGCTGGGCAAAGCTTTTTGGGAGAAGTCCGTCCTTGGCCATGGAGAAGAAGATGCGTGGTTGGCCCATCATCATAACAAGGACTACGGAGCTTAGGCCGGCGATGGCACCCAACTGGACGAGGGGTCCGAGCCAACGGAGGCCTTCTCCCGCACGATCGATAGCCAAGGCAACGGGGGCGGGGACGGCGAGTTCCTTGAACGGGACGATGCCGGTGAGGACGAGGGAGACGAGGATATAGAGGACGGTGCAGAGGAGGAGGGAGCCGAGAATCCCGAGGGGCATATCGCGCTGGGGGTTTTTGGCCTCTTGGGCGGCAGTAGAAACGGCATCAAAGCCGATGTAGGCGAAGAAGATGACTCCGGCGCCGGTGAGGATGCCGCTCCAACCGAACTCGCCGAAACGTCCGGTGTTTTCCGGAATGAAGGGAACCCAGTTGTGTGTATCGATGTAGGAAGAGCCGCAGAGAATGAATAGGACGATGACGGCGAGCTTGATGATGACGATGACATTGTTGAAGCGGGCGGATTCACTGATCCCAATCACGAGGAGGACGGTGGCGGCCAAGCAGACGAGTACGGCGGGGAGGTTGAAGAGGGCTCCGCTTTGGGTCCAAACGCCATGGTTGAAGACCAAGGGGGAAGAGCAGAGGGCGGGCGGGACATTGATGCCGAAGTTGTGGAGAAATTTCACAGCGTAGCCGGACCATCCGACGGCAACGGTGGCGGAGGCGAACAGGTATTCCAGAATGAGGTCCCAGCCGATGATCCAGGCGAGGAATTCGCCGAGGCTTGCGTAGGCGTAGGTGTAGGCGCTCCCGGCGGTGGGAATCATGGCGGCGTACTCGGCGTAGCAGAGGCCGGCAAAGAGACAGCCAATACCCGAGATGGTGAATGACAGAACGAGGGCAGGTCCGGTGTGGTTTGCCGCAGTCGTGCCGGTGAGGACGAAGATTCCGGTGCCGATGATGGCGCCAATACCGAGGAAGGTGAGTTGCCAAGGGCCGAGGGCTTTTACGAAGCCGGTCTCGTGTTTGGCTTCGTGTTGGAGGTGATCGATCTGTTTGGTTCGGAAGAGAGTTTGAAATAGGGGCATGGAGATCGAAGAGCTTAGAATTGAAACGGCTGGGATGGCAATCGTTCGGGGGAAAGGGTGTGGATAAGGAGCGGGAGGGGAGATTGGTTATTTGGGTTCTTGGGTGCAGGGCCGGATCGAGATATCGGCGCCCGGGATAATTTCCCCGATCGATTGTTGGAGCATGTGGATCCGTTTTTGGACTTCACCCATCAGAAGGAGCGGATCGAACTCGAGAAAGATTTCGACATAGATGCGCGGACCAGAGCGGCGGGTACGGATTTTATGAAGTCGATCGTAGTCGTCCAAGTGTTGGACAAGTTGGCGAAGGATACGGAGTTGGGTGGTCTCTTCGATCGTGGCGTCGAGAAGATCGTTCACGGAGGAGGAGGTCATGGCCCAGGCGGCGTGAAGCATAAAAAGGACTCCGACGAGAGAGGCAAGGGGATCCAGGTACCAGCTCCATGTTTGATTTCGAAAGAGATACGCGAGAAGGAGGGCGGTAAACATTGCGGCATCGAAGCTGGCTTTTGAGAACCAGAGGCGGGCTTGGGATTCCATAATGGCCGAAGGTTGTTGTTGCGAGACGCGACGGGTACGAAAATAGATCCGGTACCCGATGAAAGTGTAGAGTGCGAAGATGCAAATTCCGGGAATCGTTCCTTCGGCCATTTGCGGTGAGGCGAGATGATGGGCGGAGTGCCAAGTGATCCATAGAGCAGAGCCGAGCATGACCAGGCCGATGCTGAGGCTGACGAGATTTTCCAGTTTCCCGATTCCGTACGTGAAATGGTGGTCGGGGGATCGTCGAACGGCGCGGATGGTGAGAAAAGCCGCAAGGATGGAGAGGAGGTCGGTGGATTCCTTGAGAAGATCACTGAGGATGGTGAGAGAGTTGGAGAGGTATGCGGCCGTGCCCATGAGAACTACATCGAGCAGGCAGAAGGAGAGCGCGATCTGAAGGCTGCGTTCGCGTGTGCCAGGGGAGGATGCGGAGGTCATCGGTGAGGCTGGCAGGAAAACGAAAAGTCGGTTAGAAAAGAGGGGTGAAATTAGGAGTATCAGAGTGGAAGCGGATTTTTCCGAAGGAGAAGAAAAGAATTTTTCGGAAGGGGGAGATCATGGTTGTGGAAGGGGGTTTGGCGCGAGAATTGTTAGTGATTTTATCCGGAAAGGCGAGGGTGGAGAAGCGGATTCGGGGGCGGGATCCTCTGGTGCTGGCCCGGTTGGGAACCGGAGAGATTTTGGGGGAACTTTCGATTTTAACGGGAAGGCGGAGGTCTGCCTCGGTGGTGGCAGAGGGACTTGTGACGGCTTTGATTGTTCCGGTGGGGAAAGTGAAGAGCCTATTGGGTTCGGGAGGTGGGGTGAGGGGGAAGTTTCAGCGTCAACTGATGGAGTCGTTAGCACGAAGATTGGTGCGATTATTGGAGCAGTTGCCGATGTATCAGGGGGTATGGCGGGAGCCAAGGACAGCGGCGGGGGTTCGGTCGGCATTGGAAAAGATGTATGCAGGTTGGGCGGTTTAGGGTTTTAGTAGAGACGGACGAAGGCTTGGCGGTAGGGATGAAGCGGGTAATTTAGGCGGATGGCCATCCGTGCAGCTGAAGCTGCTGTTCGTTCCTCCAAGGAGGGAAATTTTGAAATGATAGAGCGGTTGGGTCGGGCGATGTTGCGGGCACGATTGTTGGAGGAAAAATTGGGGAGCCTGTATCGTGCGGGACGGATTGTGGGCGGGGTTTATTTGGGGAGGGGGCAGGAAGCTTTGAGCGGGGCGGGTGGGGTGGCGTTGAGGAAGGGAGATGTCTTTGCTCCTTTGATCCGGGATATGGCGGGGCGGTTGGCGTTTGGGGAGCCGATGGTCGATGCTTTGAGGGCTTATTTGGGGTCCAGGTTAGGTCCTATGAAGGGGAGAGACGGGAATATTCATCGTGGAGATCTTTCTCGTGGAATTTTACCGATGATCAGTCATCTGGGTGCGATGGTTTCAACAGTGGCGGGAGTGTTAGTGGCAAAGCGAATGAAGGGGGAAAAAGGAAGAGTGGGGTTGACCTGTGCGGGTGACGGGGCGACTTCGACCGGATCTTTTCATGAGGGGTTAAATCTGGCTGCGGTAGAGCGATTGCCTTTGGTGTTGGTGGTGGCGGACAACGGATATGCGTACTCCACTTCGAGGGATAGGCAGTTCGCGTGCGAGGATTTAGTTGATCGGGCCAAGGGGTATGGGGTGGAAGGGTATGGAGTCGATGGAACGGATCCGCAAGCCTGTTGGAACATCATCCACAAAGCTGTGGAACGGGCGCGGGAAGGCGCGGGTCCGCAATTGGTGGTGGGTAAGTTGCTGAGGTTGTGCGGGCATGGGGAGCATGACGATGGTTCATATGTGGAAAAAAAGATGAAGAGTTCTGAACGGGGTCGGGATTGCTTGAAAGTGATGGAAGAAGGGATGAAAAAGAATAGGCAGGAGAAGGAGTGGCAAGGTTGGCGGGAAGATGCGCAACGGGAAGTGGAGGAGGCGGTGGCAAAAGTTTCGGCGGAGCCGGTTCCGGATCCGTTTGAGGAAGATTGGCGTGCGACCCAATCGGTCGGAATGGCGGAAGTAATGGTGGCATCGTGAGCGTGACTTATCTGGATGCGATCCGTTCTGCCCAGGAAAAGGCATTGCGGGATGACCCAAGGGTTTTTATTTACGGACAGGATGTCGGAAGATTTGGGGGTGCCTTTAAGGCGACGAAGAATCTGGCCGAGAAGTTTCCTGGGAGGGTGATCGACTCGCCGATTTCGGAGGATGCGATGGTGGGGATGGCAGTGGGGGCGGCGATGGAAGGAATGAAGCCGATTGTGGAGATGCAGTTTGCGGATTTTTCAACGGTCGGGCTGAATCAGATGTTAAATCACGCGGCGACGACCTTTTGGCGGACGGGCAAACCGTGCCCGATGGTGTTGCGGTTGCCGTCGGGTGGAACGCCGGGAAGTGGGCCTTTTCACAGTCAATCGATGGAGGCGATCTACTCCCACTATCCGGGAATCGTGGTGATGACACCGGCGACCGTAGAGGATGCATACACGATGTTATTGGAGGCGATTCAGATGCCTGATCCGGTGGTCTTCTGTGAACACAAACTACTTTACTATCATTTAAAGTCGGAATCGTTACCCGAGAGCGCGCTTTCTGCATTTCGGGCGCAGGTCGTACGGGCAGGGCGGGATATTACCTGTGTCACCTACAGTGCGATGGTGCATGAGGCGGTGGCAGCGGCCCAGGAACTGTTGGATGAGGGGTATGAGGTCGAGGTAGTAGATTTGCGGACGGTGAAACCGTTGGATACGGATACCATTTTGGCAAGTGTTGCGAGGACGGGAAGGTTACTAGCGGTTGGGGAGTCGTGGCCATGGGGAGGGGCCTCGGCCGAGGTGGTTGCGCGTGTCGCTTCAGAAGGTTTCGAGCTCTTGGATGCTCCGCCAAAACGGCTGAATGCAAAAGATACGCCGATTCCTTATCATCCTAACCTTTGGGCGGCTCATCGACCGACGGCAATTCGGATTGCAGCAGGTTTACGGGAGGTGTTGAGGTACTGATTTCAGGATTGGAACTGGAGGCAGTACCAGCGGCCGATCCGGCCCTGGCGTTGAAGTTTCCAACCCAGTTTGCGGGATGTTCGGAGAATGGTGTTTTCTTGGCCTTGGAGAATTCCGGAAAGAATAAGAGTGGTTCCGGCTTTGCGGTGTTTTTCCAGCCGGGGCAAGAGATGGATAAGAAGGGAGTCGTAGAGGTTAGCGACAATCAGATCTGCTTTTGGGAGGGGAGCCCGAAGAGCGTCCTTGATGTGAAATAGAACTCGAGAAGTGAGGCGATTGATCTTGGCGTTGCGTTGGGCTTCTTGGATGGCGGTGGGGTCAAGATCCCAACCGATTGATTGGGCACCAAATTTTGCGGAGCCGAGAGCAAGAATTCCTGATCCACATCCGAGATCGAGTACCATTGGGTTGGATGTCGGATGACGTAAGAGGAAGTGGGTTAGATAGCGCAAGCAGAGGTGAGTTGTGGCGTGTTCGCCAGAGCCAAAGGCGGGACCTGCACGGATCTTGAGTCGAGGAATCGATCGATCCTTGGTGGATACGATTCGATGATCGCTTGTGATGAGGAGTCGTTGGCCAATGCGGAGTTGGAAAGGGGAAGAGGGACGGAGAGTGAGTTTTCGGATTCGACCGGGAAACTGTTTTTGGGCCAGCCGAAGGAGGAGCACTTTAGGTGAGTAGATCTGCAGAAGGGATGGTTGGCCGGGTCGCTCGATGAGAGCGTGGGGAAGAGAGGTGGGGGGATAAAGGAGGTGTCGGGTTTCCAGGACGTACATTGCAGGGATCAAGTCGGCAGCGACTGTTTCATTTCTTGTCGGAGTCGCAATTGGCCGCAGGCGGCATCGATGTCGTGGCCCTTTTCGCGCCGAATCGTGGCACGGACTCCAGCTTTAAGAAGAGTGCGACAGAAGAGGTGGATTGCTTCTTCGGAAGGACGTTCGTAGGGGAGGCCTTCGACTTTGTTGTAGGGGATCAGGTTCACCTTTGCGAAAAGACGACGGGCGTGTTGGGCGAGGAGGGTGGCCTGTTCCGGGGAATCGTTGATTCCAGCGAGAAGAATATATTCGAAGAAGATCTGTTTCTTTTTGGCTCGGACAAAGACGTCACAGGCTTCGAGAAGTCGATCGAGGGGAAATCTTTTATTGACCGGCATGATCTTGTCGCGGATGGCATCGCTCGCAGCGTGAAGGGAGAGTGCGAGGCGGAACTGGAGTGGGTGATAGGCAAGTTCCTCGATCTGGGGGGCAAGTCCGCTGGTGGAGATAGTGACGTGACGAGCTCCCATGCCAAGATTGGCAGGAGAGATGAGGAGATCGAGGGCTGGCAGGAGATTGGGAAGGTTGGCCAAGGGTTCCCCCATGCCCATGAAAACCAGATTGTCGGGTCGGCGTCCGGCAATGCGGGACGCTTCGAGGACTTGGCCGATGATTTCCGCGGTGGTGAGATTGCGACGCCAACCGTCGATCCCGCTGGCGCAGAAGCGACAGCCGTAGGCACATCCGACTTGGCTGGAGACGCAGAGGGTCAGGCGAGTGCTACGATTTCCTTCCTTTCCAGGGGTGGCGGGAATGAGGACCGATTCGATAAACGATCCGTCCCCCAATTTCCAAAGGAATTTGCGGGTGGTGTCTTCGGATCCTTGGATGGTAACAGGCTCGGCGGCACGGAGGCGAAAGCGGGAGGCGAGAGAAGTACGGAGGGGAAGGGAGAGGTCAGTCATTTCGTCATAGGTGGAAACGAAACGTTGAAGGACCCAGGTTCGGATCTGTTTCTCTCGGTAGGGCTGGTCCGGGGGTAGGTCCCAAGCTGTTACTGGTTGATCAAGGAGGAGGGGAAGCATTTCGATTAGCCTAGCATGGGAAACGGGGTGACGAATCAGCCAAGAAAGCTAGCGAGCGCCTCGGCCAAAAAGCACAGCAGGGATGGTGCGTAGGAGGATTTCAAAATCGAGAAGGAGGGACCACTGGTCGATGTACTCAAGATCGAGGCGAACCCAATCGGAAAAATCGTTTACATCGTTTCGACCAGAGATTTGCCAAAGGCAGGTCATACCTGGAGAAACGCTGAGGCGACGGCGTTGGTTGTTCGCGGTCATGGCAAGGGTTTCGTAGGTGGGGAGAGGGCGAGGACCGACAAGACTCATCTGTCCAAACAGGACATTGAAGAGTTGGGGGAGTTCGTCGAGGGAGGTGAAACGCAGAAAAGCACCGACCCGGGTAACTCTAGGGTCGGCTTTGATTTTAAAAACGGGGCCGCTCATTTCGTTCAGTGCCTTGAGTTCTGCCTGACGCATCTCGGCATCGCTAACCATAGTTCGGAACTTGTACATGGTGAAGGGTGCACCATGCCGTCCGCTTCGTTTCTGGCGGAAAATGGCCGGGCCGGATGATTCCCAACGAATAGCCACATAAACAAGAAGAAGCAAAGGGGAGAGAAAAATAAGGAGAAGGGCGCTGGTGATTCGATCAAAGATCATTTTGAGAATCGACTGCCAAGCTCCAGCGCGAGTCGTTCGAAAAACAAGAAGGTTTTGTTCAAGAATCTCCTCGAAGTGGGCTTGGGCGATTTTGGCCCCAACAAAATGGGTGCTGAGCCACGCTTCCACCCCTTCCTCCTCGCAGGCCTGGATGGCTTGGGTCGACCAAGCCAGGTTGGCAGATTCGACTTCAAAAAGTACAATGCCGGCAGATTCATCGTGGAGAATCTGGATAAACTCCTCCATGGAAACCTTGGCCGGATTAATATGACGAGCGATCCGGATGCCAGATCCTGATTCATGAAACAGATCGGGCCAGCGTCTCGTTCCAAACTCCGTATCGGAGATCAGGATTAGATTTGTTGAGTATTGGGGATTCAAGCGACGGGCTTGGCGGATCTTCTGAAAGAAAGATTGGCGAATCGCAAGAAGAAGAGTGAGGAGAGGAACGTAAAAGAGAAAAACCAAACGGCTGGGGCTTTCCTTAAAGAAAAAGATGAGAGAGATGGCTAGAAGAAAAAGGATTAAGGAAACTTCCAGAAAGGAGGCCAGGTGGCCCGTGGGGGTGACGGCAAGATGGCGATAAAAGCCGCGTCGATCCAGTACTACCGGTGCGGCCACAGCCATCAGAATGGCATAGGGAAGGTAAACCATGATTTCGCCAATCTCCCGAGATTCCATCGGAAGAGCCGCAGGAAGTAGATGAACTCGAATCCAGTACGCTAAAAACATGGCAGAAAAGGCGAGAACGCCATCGATCATTTGCAGGGCTAAGCGGGAGTGGCGGTGGTCGTTGAACAACATGGTGTCACTTACTCTGCACGTCCGGCCAGAATACGCCAAGAGGCGGGAAGCAGTTGGAGGAGATCGGTGGCCAGGGTAGAAGGTCCTCCCTTTCGGAGGGCGAGATCGGATGCGAGTCCGTGCCAAGAAACGGCGATGCGGGCTGCATCGAAGGGTAGATAACCGACTGCAAGCAGACCTCCGAGAAGCCCAGAAAGAAGATCTCCCATACCGGCAGTCGCTTGAGCTGGGCCACCAGAACCATTAAAACTCAAGGGTGAATCTTTAGTGGCGATAAGGGTATGCGCGCCTTTGGCGATGAGAAGAGTGGATGGAAATCTTTCCAGCCAGGTTCGTGCTGCTTCGGCTCGGTCATGGATGGGGGTACCGAGTAAACGGGCGAGTTCTCCCGCGTGAGGAGTGAGTAAAATCGGGCTTGATGCGGAGGAAAGGATTTCAGGATGGCGGGCGACAACGTCCAAAGCACCTGCATCGATAACGATGGGAATTTTAGTTTGGGGTAAAAGTTCAGCGAGGAATGTTTCCAGAGCTGGTGTGGCGGAGAGGCCGGGTCCAATCACAAGGGAGGACGCTCCTTTCATGAATTCCTCGATCTTCGGAGCCTCACCACAATTGAAACTGTGGACTAGGAGTTCAGGCAGGGAAGGGGAGAGGGACTCAGGGATGGGACGGTCGGCAAAGAGGCGCACGTATCCTGCACCGGAGCGGAGGGCACCCGAGGCGGAGAGGGAGGCAGCTCCCGGATATTCGGGCGAACCAGCCCATAGATGGACGACTCCTGCAGAATGTTTGTGGAGTTGGGGAGGGCGGGAGCGAAGAAGTGCGCAGGCTTCTTGAGGAAGAAAAAAATCAGCCGAAGCTTTGGGGGGCGATGTTTCGAAATCGATGGGAACGCCCCGAATTTGCCCGACATAAGGCAAGGCAGAATCGAGGAGGCAGCCTGATTTGACCGAACCTAAAGCCAGGGTCAGATCTGCTGGAAAAACCGGTCCAGAAACCGCACCGGAAGTGGGATGAAGACCGGAGGGCAAGTCCACCGCCACATAGAGGTCTGCTCCCCGTTTCTCGCCAGAAATCCACGAAAGGAGGGCGGCTTCAGCAGGACGAGGAGGGGGGGTGGATCCGAGGCCAAGAATGCCATCGATGACAACACGCGGAGTTCTGCTTTTTAAAAAACGTGAAGGTTTCGCGGGCCAGATCAGAGCTTTTTTCCAGTGTTTCGGTTTCACTCTTGGATCGGGGTGAACTCGGCGTCCGGGAGACCGAGAGAGGAGGAAATCGACATCCCATCCCAGATCTTTGAGTTCCAAGCCCAGGAGAAGTGCGTCATCCCCATTATGGCCGGGACCAACGAGGACAAGTGCGGCGCCTGTTTTGGGTAGAAAAGGGCGAAGCTCCCGAAGGGCTCCGTCGACAGCTTGTCGCATCAGATCTTTCATGCGAGCCCCCGCTTGCAGGCTTTTTTCCTCCCAGGAGCGAGCGAGTAGAGGAGGGAGGATGATCATGTTCCTAAAAGAAGAACGGTTGCGGCGGAATGGGTTCGGGTGTGGGTAAGGGTGACGAGAGAGCGAGTGACGCCCCGACTCTGGGCAAGTGTGGCCCCGGCGTGATGAAAGTGGAGAAAAGGTTCTCCCGTGGAGTGGCGGCAAATTTCTAATCCGAGCCAGGGCAAGGATTCGCCGATTCCTGTTCCGAAAGCTTTGGAAGCGGCTTCCTTTGCGGCAAAGCGTGCGGCAAGTGGGACGGCGGGGCGGGATTGAGTGCGGGAATATTCGATTTCTCCAGGGTGGAAAATCTTTTCGAGGAATCGATCCCCAAAACGTTGGAGGGATTCTTCGATCCGGTCGATTTCGACCAGGTCCATGCCAAGGCCGAGGATTCGTTCGGGATTCATTTCTTTTTGATGGCCAGAAGAAAGTCCTGGACACTTTGTTCAAGACCCACAGTGATGGCGTGCGAAACTAAGGAGTGCCCGATGTTCAATGTATGAAGGTGGGGAAGGGAGAGGAGGTCGGGCAGATTTGAAAGGCGAAGACCATGACCCGCGTTGACTTGGATTTTTAAGCGGTGGGCTTGTTCCGCGGAGGATTTAAGCAGAGCCAAGGCGGCAGGTCGTTCGATTGGGGTAGCATCAGCAAATCGACCGGTGTGCAGTTCGATGACTGGGGCTTGGAGGGTTGCAGCGGCATCGATTTGGCGGGGGTCGGGATCGAGAAAGAGGCTCACCAGAATGTTGGCCTGACTTAGTTTTTGAATGATAGGTAGAAGGGTCTCGATCTGGTTGGCGGCGTTGAGTCCACCTTCTGTGGTGACTTCGGCACGATTTTCAGGAACGAGGCAGACTTCAGCGGGTCGAAGGCGGAGGGCAAAATCGAGCATTGCGGGGGTGGCAGCCATTTCAAGGTTGAGCTTTTGGCGGCATTCACGGCCAAGTTGGAGGACGTCGGCATCCTGGATATGACGACGATCTTCACGGAGATGGACTGTGATAGAGTCCGCACCTGCATCAAGACAGATACGAGCCAAGGATACGGGATTGGGTTCAGGAACGACACCGGGAAGGGGGTTGCGGTATCTCGCCTGCCGAAGAGTGGCAAGGTGATCAATATTTACACCCAGTCGGATCACTCCTGCATCCTATCGTAAAAAGCAGAAGAAGTTGAGTTTTTTTGGGCTCCCAGAAAGGGATTATTTAAACGTGGGTTTATTCGTGCGACTGTAGACAGTGTTGTCGGCTCGCAAGCCGTTGAATCCATATCCGTCGGAATGAACATTCGCGGCATCCCAAGCCAATGTGAGCCTGCGAAAGGGAATTTCGAAGGTGGTATTGCGGGCGTAAATGGTGGCTGATCCAGGGGCTGCTTCTTCGTCGGACGAAAAAGGAAGATATTCGTAACTGTTGGTATAGCGGCGGTAGTAGCTCTCTTTACTTCGGAGATCGGCGGGGCAGGCAAGGGCTTTAGCGGTGAGACCGTATGAGCCGAGGGCGCCCAGAAGGTTGGTGGCCCCTTCGTTTGTGAAAATCTGCTCCCCCCAAGGGTTGTTAATGCTTGGAAATTTATTTCCGTTGTCGGGGACGTAGAGCCACACGGCGGTGCCGATTTGACGGAGGTTGGATTGGCAGGCTGTGGTTTCGGCTTTGGCGCGAACTCTTTGGAGGGAAGGGGAGATCATGCCTGCCAACATGGCAATGATAGTGATGACGGCCAGGAGTTCGACCAAAGTGAAGGCGTTTGTGCGTCGGGGTGTTCGAATCATGGAGGGTTTAGCCCCCCTTCTGAGACGAGCGGCGTTCGACGTACCGTTGGTAGCGTTGTGATCTTTGTTCGGGGCTTAATTTCCGCATCGCCCGGGAGAAGCCCTCTCCTGCCTTTTCTGCACGGGCAGGATCATTCATGATTTCTTGTCTTTTTTTGTTCCGCTCTTCTTCGGTGGTCAGGGATGACCACTCACGATATTGGCGGACCGATTCTTCGGCAGCTTGTCGGGCATCCGCTTGTTCGGAGGAGGGAAGGGCATTGATTCGGGACTCGAAGCGGGCGAGAAGAGCTTCCGGAGAAAGAGAAGGGGTGTCTTTCCAGCGAAGATTTTCGCGGGTTGTCTCCCCAGCGGGGGGGGGGCCTCCGGGTCCGTCCCCTTCCGAGCGGGCGGGAAGGAGGTAGACGAGTTCGGCTTGGCCTCCTGCGTTATGTGCAAGGGAAGGAAGGGAGGAGGAAATAGGGCCTGATAGGGGGGCTTTTTTGAGGGGTGGATTCCAAGACTGGGGAAGAAGAATGCGAACTTCGGTCGTTTGAGCGGCTTGTTCAAGAGAGGGGATGAGTTGCATTGGAACCTGGGGCGAAGGTTTCCATAGCTGATTTCGTGGGTCCCGTTCGACGGGAAGAGCATCCATTCCGCCGCGGAAAAGCCAGGGGGTTCTGTATTCGATCGAGAGGATTCCGGAATTTTCCGGAGGGGCTGGAAGGGAGGCGATGAGATTTTTCAGGGAGGTCGCATCGGGGGCGAACAGTACGGCGAGGCGGCCGCGGGATTCGGCAGATGCCTGGAGGGCATCTAAGGCTTCGGTGACTGGAACACGTTGTACATGGATCGAGATGGGTTTGGAAAGATCGAGATCAGTGACGACTTTGAGATTGGACTGTTTGGTAAACGAACGAAGAACTGCACTGAGAGGCTTGTTTTCGTAATTCAAAGTGATAGTTCCCCATCCGTTGAAGATCCAGATGCCCAGCCAGGTGAGACCAAGAAGGAGAATGCAGGAAAAGAGGAGTTTTGGGCGAGTCATGAGGAATTGGACTGATCCTACAGCTGAAAAAGGGCTTGGGAAGCTGGATGCAGGTGAAAAGTTGTTCCCAAGGATGGCACAGGGGGTGGAAGGGGGGATTGCCTGCGCTTGTCGGTTTTTCATAGGATTTAGGAGTATGTCGGAAAATAACTCGGGACCTTCCGTTCTATCGAAGGAGATGTTGCTGGAGATTGGGGGTTGGCGTGCCATGCAGGAGGGCCGTTCCCTCTGGGAAGCGGGGAAAGTGATGTCGGTGGAGTGGATTGATCCGATGTTGGGGGGAGTAGTTCAAGCGGGGACGGGCACGGTCAATGCGCGGTTGAAATTGGGCAAAAGGCTTTCGGATGTGGAGAATTTGTGCAGTTGTCGTCAGGCGCGGGAGTACGGGACGGTTTGCCCGCATGTCATTGCTTTGAGTTTAAAGTATTTGGAAAAAAATGGTAAAGCGGCTGCGGGCCCCGTTCATCGACCGAACGGTGCAGTGGCCGGTCCCGTCGCTGCTGCAGCCCGAGCGCTGGCGCCAAGATTCCCCAGGGTGCTGGGGCAGTTGGCAGGCAAGGGGTCAAAACCTCTTTCCCTTGAAGTGCATCTTCCTCTCGATCTTGGAAAGACTTGGAAATCGGGAAAAATACCGCTCACGGTGGAGGCTTCGGTGGATGGGGGGCCGACGAAAAGTCTGGATGCGGTGGCTGTGGAAAAGGTGGAGCCTTACATTGTGGATGAATCAGATGCGGTCCTCTTGTCGATGTTGGAGAAATTGGAGGGGGCCTCGGTGCATGGTGAGGCAGAGTTAACCCCAGCAGATCGGGATCTTTTTTTTCCGGTTTTATTAGGACACCCGCGAATTTTCATCGGGCGAAAAAAACATTTGGTGGTTTCCCGTGCCGTTGAGGGGACCCGACTGAAGGCGGAGTTGGATACGGGGGGAGTTTTACATTTGGAATTGGTGCCCGCACCTCCTGGGCCAGAGGGCAGCGAGATTTTGGAGGGGACCCATGGTCGATGGAGATTAGCGGGCGATCATTTGGAACTACTCGATAGTCTTCCGACGGCATATGAGGGATTGCGAAAAGGGGAGCGAACAGTCGCTCGGGAGGGTCTCGCAACCTTTCTTCAAAGGGAAATGCCGTTATTGGAAAGGCATGTGCGGGTGGAACCCGGGGAGAGGCTCCGGGGGCTGCAGTTTGAAACGATGGCTCCCAAAATCAGGGTTGAACTGGACGGATTGTTCTCGGGGATCAGTTGCCAACTCGAAGCGTTGTATGGAAAGGAGTCTCATGTGCTGACAGGGATGCCTGGTCAGAACGAGGGGATGGATGCATGGATGCCGGACTCGACGGACCCCAAGCGGTATCGAGTTCGGGGCCGTGCGATTGAGCGTACGGCTCAGAGGGAGCTACTGGCGGCGGGTTTTCTCCCGGGGCAAAGGGCGGCGGAACGTTATACATTGGCGGGTGAAGGGAAAGTCGGTGCTTTTCTCGCGAACATTCTTCCCCGCTGGAAACAGAAGTGGGAAGTGAAGATGACCCCGCGGATGGAATCGTTGCTGAGTCGATGTGATTATGTGGCACCAGAGGTGACCTTAAAAGATACGGGCGGCTCATGGTTGACGGTGGAAGTGGATTTCCGATCGGGAGGGGGGAGCGATGCCCTGACTCCCGCCGAGGTACAAAGGCTTTTACAGACTGGATTAAGCCATCACCGGCTTGCAGGAGGTCGAATTGCACTGGTGCCGACGGACGATGTTGCGGAATTTCAGGAAGTTCTTAAGGACTGCCAAGTTCGGAACGATGGCACGCGCTACAAGTTGGAAAAAAGATTCCGTGGATATTTCGGTGAAGCCATCCGGGGTACGGGCTGGGTCGTCAGCGGAAAATCGAATTGGAAGCCGCCCTCGGAATTGGCGGAGTACGAGGACGCGAAGCTTCCTGATCGGCTGGAAAAGATTGTCCGACCTTACCAGCGGGAGGGGATTGGATGGCTTCAGTATCTGGCAAAAAATCATTTTGGAGGAGTTTTGGCGGATGAGATGGGGTTGGGCAAAACGTTACAGACTCTCGCCTTTCTGGAGCTACGGCGTGCTCATAACAAAACCAAGCTGCCTGGGTTAGTTTTGTGCCCAACGAGTTTGGTGATGAACTGGATGGATGAGGCGAAGAAGTTTGCTCCTGGGTTAAAAGTTCTGGCTTTGCATGGGGCGGGTAGGAAAGCCCTGCTTTCAAAAATTCCGGACCATGATCTGGTCGTGACTAGTTATGCCCTGCTTCGAAGAGATATCGCGGAGTATGAGAAGCTGGAATTTGATGCCGTGATCTTAGATGAGGCACAAAACATTAAGAATCGAACCAGCCAGACCTCGATTTCCGTCAAAAAACTAGTGAGTGATCATCGGATGGTGTTGACCGGTACCCCCTTAGAGAACTCACTTCTCGACCTTTGGTCGATCTACGACTTCCTGATGCCAGGTTATCTCGGGACAGCGACCGATTTTCGCGACCGGTATGAGATTCCCGTTGCGAAACTGGGGGATGAGAAAGCCCAACAAAGACTTCGTCAACGGGTTCGCCCTTTTCTTTTGCGAAGAACCAAGGCGGAGGTGGCTAAGGATCTTCCTGCGAAGATCGAGCAGATCGCCTATTGCGAGCTCACGGATGAACAGAAGGGGGTCTACCGACAGATTCTGGAAGAAGGAAGAAAGCAAGTCAGCGAACTTTCCGGAAAAGCCTCCGGGGGTCGCGATCGAATTGCTGTGCTGACTGTGCTCATGCGTTTGAGGCAGGCGTGTTGTCATCTTGGTTTGCTCCCCCCCGCGGGTTCAGGTGCGAAGGTATGGACGGAACCGTCCGGAAAAATGGAGTACTTTTTGGATCGTTTGGAAGAAGCGATTTCGGGCGGACATCGAATCCTTGTTTTCAGCCAATTCGTTTCGATGCTGAAGCTGGTTCAAGAGGAGTTGCGCAGGAGAAAGACTCCGCATTGTTACTTGGATGGAGGCACGCTGGATCGGGCGGGCGAGGTGGATCGTTTCCAGAGAAACACCGATATTCCTGTATTCCTGATCAGTTTGAAAGCAGGGGGTACGGGTTTGAATCTGACGGGGGCCGATACGGTCATTCATTTTGATCCATGGTGGAATCCGGCTGTGGAGGATCAGGCGACGGCCCGAGCTCACCGCATCGGCCAGAACAAGATCGTTAGCTCCTACAAATTAATTGCTCGCGACACGGTGGAGGAAAAGATTGTGCGACTGCAGGAGAGGAAGAAAGAGCTCTTCCGAGGGACGTTGGTCAGTGAGGAAGACTTTGTAAGAGGACTGGACTGGGCGGAGCTACAAGAGCTTTTGAATTAAGCAACCCCGCATGGGCGAGTGACGAAAAACTTGATCGAACGGCCCAAACGGTGCTCCGCCTCCTTTTGAAAGCTCGAAAGGAACTCTGTTTGTTGATGCGCCTGAATGAGGTGGAGAGTGGAGCCACCGAAACCGCCTCCACTGAGTCGCGCTCCCAGATGACCCGGGCTCTTTTTGGACGCTTCACAAAGCTGGTCGAGGGCAGGGATGCTGTTTTCAAAGTTGATGCGGGAGCTTTCGTGCGATTCATCCAGAAGTTTTCCGAATCCTGCCATGTCCCCTTTCTTGAGCAGGGAAGAAGCTTTGGCCACCCGGTCGGTTTCCCCGATCACGTGAAGTGCCCTGCGATAAATTCGATCGGGAAGTTTGGACTTCGAAGTCAACAATCGATCGAGGGTGACGTCACGAAGCGACGAAACTCCAAGAATTCGGCTAGCTTCCTCACATGAGGCTCGGCGTTCGTTGTATTCGCCATCAACCAAAGCGTGCTTCTCCCCGCATGCGGCGATGACAAAGGTGGCAGTGGATGGGAAAGGGATGGATTCCACCTTCAAGGATTGAAAATCCAGAAGCAGAAGATGATCTATTTTGGCGTGGAGAATAGCCATTGGATCGAGAAGTCCACACTTCACTCCGGCGTAGCGGTGTTCGGATTCTTGCGAGATCTTGGCCATCTCAATGGGGGGAAGGGAAAAGTTCCAGAGCCTCTGCAGGCAGCGTTGGGTAGCGACAGTTAGAGCTGCGCTACTACTCAAACCAGATCCCATCGGGAGATTCGAGGAGATCTCCAGATTGATTCCCTTCGGTTGGATTCCTCGCTCCTTCAATTCTTGGAGAACTCCGAGGACATAGTTGGCCCACATTTTATTTGGCGAAGGGGACAGATCCTGAATGCTGCCCTCCCAGGACTCCTTGAGATCTTTAGCCTCGAAAATGAGGCGATCGTCCGTGCGCACGGATCCTCGCACTTCGGTCGAGAATTCGACGCCCATGGCCAGAACGAGGCCTTGATTGTAGTCGGTATGATTTCCGAGGACTTCCACCCGACCGTGGGCGGTGCCTAGGTTGGGGTTCATAATGAAAAAGTGGGTCGGGAAGGTTTGCTAGATATTGAGACAGGTTGGGTCATTACGCAGGCCGAGGTAGACCAGCGATGTGTTTTAGGATGGAGGATTCGTCGGTTGAGGTAAATTTTACTTTCGCGATGTGCCACCATTCGGAGTGGATGCTGTGGGAGTTGGCGGGGACGGGTTTTTCTGGGGCAAGACTTTCGATCTCCAGGATATCTCCGTTTGTAAAAAGTTCTGTGTTGCAGCCTCGATCTGGGTAGGTCGCCTCCTTATCGTGGGAGATCCATTTGGAGAAAAAGAGATCTCCCAGCTGATAACCGATCCAACCCTCGGCATGGCGGAAGCCGATTTTGAAAGCTTTGGTATTTTTCTTTTGCGAAAGGGTCCACAGATTTCGACCGAGGTGGATACGGGAGTCCGCTAGGTCGGTGTATTTCCAGAGAGTGAGATTTCGGTTAGGTAGGTAATCATCCATGGAAAACTTGGTGCCCTTGGGGAGGTCGATCGGATGGGGCACGTACGCGGGTTGAGGAATCAATGCGACCCCGCCTTGATTGAGGACGGTCAGGCACCACGGACTGACAGGGAGCGCTTTTCCTGTGGAGTTCATGAGGCGGTGTTCGATCTGGACGAGGCCGTCTGGGTTCCAAAGGATTTCGATGCTTTTTTGCCAGCCAAACTTTTCGTTTTTTTCTCCGGTCAACCGGCATCCTTTTTCTGGGAGGAGTTCGAAGGAGACACGATTGTTGTCGAGAGCGTAGCACTGATCGTTTTCGGGTGCGGTCCAGAGTCGGTGCCCTCCGTAGATCATCCACTCTTTGGCGCCGGTCTTTCCCGTTTGCTCTTTGTTTTCAAAAAGTATGTTGGGTCCGTCTACAGGGCCAAGGCGAAGAATGCGGGGACCGATCTCCAGTGGGGCGACCAGTTCCCATCCGTCCCGGCGCATCCGAATGGCTTTGGCCCAACCCCCGTATGGGACGATTTCGAGGGAAAGGCTCATCGGTTTGTCTTGAGCTTCAGGCGAGGTGACGTGGAAGATCTTCCAAAACCTCGCATCCAAGTTGTTCCATCACTTGCTGGAGTTGTTTCTGGAGAATTTCGACAACCTGATCGCCACCCTTAGCGCCCATGGCACAAACGCCATACATCGGGGCACGACCCAAGAAGGTGAATTCGGCTCCGCTGGCCATGGCGACGGCGATGTCGGAGCCGGAGCGGATGCCGCCATCCATCATAATTTTTGTGCGTCCCTTGAATTCCTTAGCGAGAGCGGCGGTGGATCTGATGGTCGACTGGCCCTGATCGAGCTGGCGACCGCCGTGGTTCGATACGATGAGTCCATCCGCGCCGAGAGAAAGGGCGAGTTCGGCATCCTCGGCGTTGACGATCCCTTTGATCACCAGGTTTCCTTTCCACTGTACGCGGATGGCGCGAATGCGGGAAGCGGTGAGGCGGCCACTGAAGGTTTTATTCATGAAAAGCCCGAGGTGCTTCATGGAAAGTCCGGCGGGGATGTAGGGCTTGAGGGTGGCAAATTGGGGGATGCCCGCGAAAAGTTGGGAAAATGACCAGGTCGGACGTGTGCACATTTGGAAAACATTTCGGAGGCTCATCTTCGGTGGGACGGAGAGGCCGTTGCGGATTTCTTTAGGGCGGTAGCCGAACGTGGGGGTGTCGGCAAGAAGCACGAGGGTCTTGCAGCCTGCGTCGGCGCAACGACGCAGGAGCTTGTCGCGTAGAGAATCTTCGGCCGGATGGTAGAGCTGGAACCAGAAGTCGCCCTCGGTGATTTCGGAGATGGTTTCAATGCTGGCGGTGGTGACCGTGCTCAGGACGAAGGGAATGTTTTGTCTGCGCGCGGTACGGGCGAGAATCTCGCAAGATTTCGGCCACATCAGGCTCTGCAGGCCGACGGGGGCGATGCCAAACGGAGAGGAGTATTCCTGGCCGAAGAGGGTGGTTTTTTGAGAAGCACCTTTGTAGTCACGCAAGTAAGCGGGGCGTAACTCAACGGCACGGATGTCGCTCGTGTTTTTGTGCAGGTTCACTTCGGCCATACAGCCCCCGGCGAGGTAGTCGTAGGCGAAGCCAGGCATGCGCTGCCGGGCGCGTTCGGCGAGAAGTTCGATCGATGGGTAGGAGGGGTTCACGAATCGGAAAGAGTTTGGAGAGGAGCGATCATGGTTTGAGCCTAGAACCTTTATGATCGAAATCAATCATTAGAGGATTGATCCATGACCCCGTAATCCAAAAATAGCATTTTAAGTTGCTGAATATTAGTTACTTGTAAGATCTGCATCCAAATACAATTGATTGAATATGAATAGCTTGAAGGTATTATTTAAAGGGATGACCTCTGAACCCTAGCGGTAGGTAGGTCCGTAGGTGGAGCAGGCTCGGAAGTCGGCCGATTCGAGGTCGGCCGTTCCAAAAGCGTTCCATGCAGAGGGGCGGAAAACTTTTTCTGAATCCACATTGTGCATGTAGACGGGGATTCGGAGGAGGGAAGCGAGGGAGATCAGATCGGCTCCGACATGGCCGTAGGTCAGGACGCAGTGATTGGCGCCCCAAGCGTTCATCACTGAGTAGACGTCGCGGAAAACCCCTGCTCCACCGGTGCGGGGAACAAACCAAGTGGTAGGCCAAGTAGGATTGGTTCTTTCTTCCAGAATCTGGTTCACCTTGGGCGGAAGTTCCACCGTTTGACCCTCGGCAATTTGAAGAACGGGACCGAGCCCGCGGACAAGGTTGAGCCGATGGATTGTGCAGGGCATGGATCCGGGTGTGAGGAAGCGGGTCGACCAACCTCCTCCAGGGAAATACTCGGTGATGGAGGGGTGCCAGCTGGTGGATTCGAGGCAGGCTTTTTCCTCTGCATCGCTGATTTCCCAGAACGGCTTCATCGCGGGTTTTCCGGAAATCTTTTGTCGTCCGGCTCCGTCGAGGGCGGCAGGACCAGAATTGATCAGATGGAGAAAGCCTCCCGAAGCTGCACCGGAAAGTTTGGCACCGCTGACGCGTTTGACCGCGTCTGGACTCCAGTAGGTGCGAACGTCGGCAAAGATCTGGGCGGTGTTCGTTAAAAGGTTGCCGAAGAGCATACCGACTCCGTTGAGAGCATCGTTTTCGGTGGCGACGAGAAAAGGGGCGCGACGACCGTTCCAGTCAAACGAGCTGTTCAGAATGGCTTCGAGGTAGTCGCCGTTGGGAAAGTGATCGGTCCATTGGCGCTGACCTTGGAAGCCGGCGACGATGGCGTCGTGGCCGAGGGCCTCTTCGCCGAACCCATCTTTCGCCAGAGCCGGGTTGCCGACCATGAGGTCGCGCGCGATGAGAGCCATTTCGACCGACTTCTCCCACTCCTTGTCGAGTTGGGCGCGAGGACGTTTCGTTTTCGGGGAGTTCCAATCCTTGCCTTCGCGACAGTTCTTTTTCGTCCAAGCGAGGGCTTTCTTTTTTTCCGAAGCATCGAAAATTCCGCGATCCATCCGGCGGACGAACTCGGTCATGTCGATGCTTTCGACGCGCATGCCGAGGTAGGATTCGAAGAAGTTGGGGTCGACGATGGATCCGGCGATGCCCATGGAGGTTCCTCCCATGGCGAGGTAGGCACGATTGCGCATGGTGGCGACGGCGAGACCGGCTTGGCAGAAGCGGAGAATTTTTTCGGATACGTCGGCGGGGATTTTTAGGTCTCCAGCTTCCTGGACATCGCGTCCGTAGATGCCGAAGGCGGGTAGGCCCTTTTGTGCGTGGCCGGCGAGAACGGCGGCGAGATAGACGGCACCCGGGCGTTCTGTTCCATTGAATCCCCAAACGGCCTTCGGGCGCAGCGGATCCATGTCCATCGTTTCGGAGCCGTAACACCAGCAGGGGGTTACGGTGAGGGTGAGGCCGACATTTTCACGGGCGAAGAGGGAATCGGTCTCGGAAGATTCGGCAGAACCACCGATGCACTTGTCGGGAATGATGCATTCGAGGTGTGAACCATCCCGGTG
>Ga0209088_10000603_pt1 | contig 24921 bp, 12 predicted proteins | sample S_140625_EF_Meta_FD_187324 | JGI IMG/M metagenome (GOLD analysis project Ga0209088, IMG submission 187324) | Freshwater microbial communities from Lake Simoncouche, Canada to study carbon cycling - S_140625_EF_MetaG (SPAdes) (version 2) | ecosystem: Environmental > Aquatic > Freshwater > Lake ... | reverse complement strand
GAGTGCTTGTCTTGTGCCCCCTATCAATCATGCACAGCGCGTGGATGGGCGACATCAATCGCAGTGTGATACACAGGGGCGCAGTGGTTGCTCACCACACGCAAGCCTCACGGCGTATAGAGATGATTCAGCAAGACTACGAAATTGTGATTGCCAACTACGATGGGCTAAACCTGATCGCATCTGAGATCAACAATGACGGACGCTTTGATCTGGTGATTGTAGATGAAGCTAACGCATACAAGAACCCATCAACACGTAGATGGAAAACACTGGCGTCAATCATCAAGCCGGAAACGTACTTGTGGATGATGACAGGCACTCCGGCCTCACAGTCGCCAATGGATGCATACGGTCTAGCCAAACTTGTTAACCCAAGCAGTGTGCCTAAGTTCCAATCGTCTTGGCGCGACAAGGTGATGAACAAGTTAACGCAGTTCAAATGGGCACCCAAAGCAGATGCAAAGAACATGGTGTTCGCGGCACTTCAACCTGCCATACGTTTCACAAAAGACCAGTGCCTTGATTTGCCGCCCGTCATTACTGTGACAAGGGAAGTCCCAATGACGCCGCAACAAGCTAAGTACTACAAGCTCCTCAAAGAACAAATGCTATTCCAAGCGGCGGGTGAGACTATCAGCGCAGTCAACGCAGGGGTGGCCGTAAACAAGTTGTTGCAGATCAGTTGCGGGGCGGCATACACGGATCAGAAAGAAGTTGTAGAGTTTGATGCCGCGCCACGTCTCAACGTGTTGGAGGAAGTGTTAGAAGAGACAAGCCGCAAGGTCATCATCTTTGCGCTGTTTCGCTCAAGCATCAACACCATTGTCACGTACTTGACAAAGCGCGGCTATGCCGTGGGACAGATTCATGGTGACGTGTCAGCTACCAAGCGTGGGCAGATCATCAACGACTTTCAGACAACGGATAACATTCGCGTGTTGGTGTTGCAACCGCAAGCAACTGCACACGGGATTACCCTTACTGCCGCTGACACCGTTGTATTCTTTGGTCCGTTGATGTCCGTAGAGATGTACACACAGTGTATCGCTCGTGCTGACCGCAAGGGGCAGGACTCAGACAAAGTCACTGTGGTGCACATCGAGTCAAGCCCCATCGAGAAGAAACTTTTTAAAGCCATGAGTGCCAAAGTTTCAGATCACGTTTTGCTTGTCGGCATGTTCGACAGCGAAGTAAAAAATATTTAAGAAAGGAGTTGCGCAAAAAGAATTGCCGTGTATGATGTTAAACCTTAGACATATAACAGGAGAAGCAAATGTCAACCATTGACGATGAGGAGTCCCCTCCTCAGGAGCAACCGACTGAGGCAGTCATTGTCCCTATGGACAAGTTGGCCAAGGTGTACCGCAAGATGCAACAAAGAGTTCAAGAGCTTACGCAAGAATTCGAGTCGCAGATTGAGGACATCAAACGTCAGCAAGACCTAGTGAAGATTGCACTCAAAGACCAGATGTTGGCGCTCGGAGTATCGAGTGTCCGCACTGACCAAGGTACTGTGGTGTTGTCTACCAAGACACGCTACAACACACAAGACTGGGACTCTTTCAAAGAGTTTGTCAAAGAACATGATGCGTTGGATTTATTGGAGAAGCGCATTGCGCAAACCAATATGGCAACCTTCTTGGAAGACAACCCCAGTCTGGTTCCCGCAGGGCTTAACTCCATAACGGAGTATGCCGTTTCAGTTCGTAAACCCACTAAGTAACAGGAGAACGCCATGAGCAATGTAGCTCTGTTCAACCCATCTCAAGCCCCCGCGTTCGCAAAGAACCGCACCTCGTTGTCCCCTATTGCCAAAGCTCTTGCTGGTGGCTCAGCGGGTGGCGGTGGTGGCAAACGTATCTCCATCAAAGGCGGTGTATTCCGTTTGAATGATGGCGGTAAAGAGATTGCCGCAATCGAAGACCGCTACCTCGATGTGGTGGTTGTCAATGCCGCGCCAGATATTTCGCGTGTGTTCTATGCCAAGTCATATGATGGCGAAGCAAGTGCTCCCGATTGCTGGTCAGCAGACGGTAAGACGCCTGACCCTGAGGCACGTAACCAACAGAATACCAAGTGTGAAGGGTGCCGCCAGAACATTGCAGGGTCTGGGCAAAACAATAGCCGTGCTTGCCGCTTCCAGCAACGTGTTGCTGTAGTGTTGGCGAACGACATGGAAGGTGCGGTCATGCAGATCACCGTTCCAGCAACCTCTATCTTCGGCAAGGAAGATGGCGACAACCGCGCACTGCAAGCTTACGCTCGCTGGCTCGGCGCACAGAACGTGGACCCATCCGAGGTGGTCACCCGCATGAAGTTCGACACCAAGTCAGAGTCGCCCAAGCTGTTCTTTAAGTCTATGCGTTGGTTGACAGACGATGAGTATGTCGTTGTTCAACAACAGGGCAAGTCTGATGCGGCTATTAAGGCAGTGTCCATGACTGTCGCCAAGATGGACAACGTGGCGGCTCCTTTGGCAATCCCCGGTGCGCGTCCTAAAGCCACTCCAGTGGAGGAGGAAGCGGAAGAAGCGCCAGCTCCTAAGGCCAAGGCCAAAGCTAAACCTGCTACTTTGCCTCCTGAAGACGAAGAGGAGCCTACCGTCCGCAAGGATGAGAAGAAACCCAACGCTGTACCTAAAGCCAAGAACGCCTTGTCTGATATGGTCGACGACTGGGACGAGAACGAGTAATTATAACGGGGGCTTCGGCCCCCACTTACACCATGCCATATTCACCACAAGTTATTACCACAGTCAAGCGAGCGCCTAAGACGTTGGGGAACCAACTCGGGCGGTGGGCTGTGCATCTCGACTTCTCTGCCATTAAGATTGCCAAAGCAACAGGTGCCTCTCGGCAATCTGTTTACAACTGGTTTAATGGCGGCGAAGTATTCGTCGCTTACCGCCCTATGGTGGAAGCGCTTCTTAAAATTTTACAATCGTCCACCACATGTGACGAGGCTTGGAGAAAAACATGCAAAGCATTCAACCTAAAAACTTGAGCGACGAAGAAGTCCTTAAGCAGGTGTACTTGATTGGGCATGACATGCTACCCAAGGAGTGGGTCGAAGAGTTGTGTACACGTTTGGCTCGCGCTATTGACGATAAATATGATGAAGGTTTTGCTGACGGTTTTGCCCAAGGCGTAGACCACGCAAGCGACCCCAAACTAAAGTAACCAAAGGACATACATGACACCCGCTGAATTTTTAGCGGTGGTTTTGCCGTCTGAAGGTTTTGGCCTTTACTGCGCGGTAGAACTCACAAAAAAGAAAGAGCATGTATATGCAGACAAGATCGAAGACCTTATCCCAACGATTGAGAAGTGGCATGCCAATAACTGCGATGTTTTTTATGGCGTATCTACCTTTGAGACCAAGCGCAGCGCAGATGATGCCAAGTACCTTAAAGCTTTCTTTGTAGACTTGGATGGGTACGCCTCCAAGAAGGCGGCGGCTGATGCCCTGATCCAGTTTCTTCAGAAGACTGGGATGGATTCATTAGGTACGCCTTGGGTGGTTGACTCTGGTGGTGGGCTCCACTGCTACTGGCCGCTTAAGGACGAGATACCTGCGACTGTTTGGAAACCTGTTGCTGAGATATTGAAGCGCTTGTGCAAACAAGAAGGCTTCACAATTGACATGGGGGTTACCGCAGACACCGCACGAATTCTTCGTGTGCCCGGAACGGCCAACAACAAGAAGAAGTATGCAACGCCGCGCCCTGTGCGCATAGTCCAAGAGGGCGACATCTTCGACTTCTCGACTTTTTCACCGTTTGTTTATGAGAAGTTGGAAAAGCATGTGGTGCAAACCTTTGCGCCCAAGATAGACTTACCCGGCCAGCGACCGAAAGGAGCTCAAACTAGAGGTCAGGTTAAGCTGATTCAAGACAGCTACACATTGTTTGAAAACTTTGAAGACCAGTGTGGTCAGGTGCAGGACTACATTGCAACGGCAACGGAAGATGGGAAAGAACCTATATGGCGCGGACTTCTTTCTTGGGCCAAGGTTTGCAATGATGGGATGGAGAAAGCCGTATGGTTGTCAGATATGCACCCGTACCCCCAAGAGCGGATGGTGCAGAAGCTGGCAGACATCAAGGGGCCATACGCTTGCATGAAGATGGACAGCGAGAACCCCGGCATCTGCACCAAGTGCAAGCACTGGGGAAAGATCACAAACCCGTTGGTACTTGGGCGCGAGATCAAGGTGGACAACACTGCCAAGGAAATCTTGCTGACGTTAGAACCAGAAGCGGACTTTGACGAAAGCGAACTGGATTCAGAAGACGCATACGAGCCAGAAGATACGGGGTTACCCGTAGCGCCAAGCATTGTGCGCCCTGTTCCTCCGCGTGGCTACAGTTACGGTGAGCATGGCGGTGTGTACTGTGTGCGTATGGAAGAGGACGAGCAAGGCAAGAAATCTAAGAAGAGTGTGCAGTTGGTTCCGTACGACTTGTTTGTGGTTGACATACTGAAGATGGAGAACGATCACTTGATACACATGGCGGCTGTACGTCCTGAAGGTGTGCAGACGCTGAACTTTCCGCAAAAGTCTATTGTCAGTAAGGACGAGACATTGAAGTGCCTTGCCAGTCAGAACATTGTCAGCACCTTTTCGGGACATGACAAGACGCTGTTTGAGTATGTACGTGCGTGTGTTGGAGAGACATCGCAGAACCGCAAACCTGTTGACGTGCCTTTTCAGTGTGGCTGGCAGGCCGACAGTTCTTTTGTGTACAACAACCGCGTGTTCAATAGGGACGGGCGCGAGACACGTATACCCATGCCGGGGCTTGAAAACATTAACCGCAACACCAACAGCAAGGGTGACCTCGCTACTTGGCAACACCTTTGGAACACAGTCTTTGTTGAGAAGCCCGGTATGGAGACTGCACTGGCAGTGGCGCTAGATTCGTTTGGCTCCCCGCTTATGCGCTTTACTGAGTATGAAGGGTTTGTTTGGCACATCGGCTCCCAATGGTCTGGTACGGGTAAGTCACTTGTACTTAGCGCCAAGGCGGGTGTGTGGGGGCATCCTCTGCGCTACCGTACAGGTAAGAGTACGTCTCCTGTAGCTATGCAACAGCGAGCAGGTCTTTTGAACAGCATGCCGCTTTTGATTGACGAGATTACAAACACACAGCGCCACGACATGGAGTGGGCACCCAAGTTCATCTTCGACTACGCAGAGGGACAGGGCAAAGAGCGTATGGAGGCGGGCTCCAACAAAGAGCGTATCAACAACAGTACATGGACAGCAACGTGTACGCTGACATCCAACACCAAACTGACAGACTACATGGCGGGGGCAAGAGCGCACAGTTCCAACGGGGAGCTTCTTCGTATGCTGGAGTGGGCACCGCACATAAAGCTCAAGTTCACGCCTGAGGAGCGTACAACTTTGCTTGATATCAAACGCAACTACGGCGTGGCGGGTGAGGCATGGGTACGGTGGCTGACAAAGAACCAGAAGACTGCTGAAGAGATTGTCAGGAAGGTGCACATCCATTTGAAGAAGGTCATGAACTTTGATGATGACGAGCGCTACTGGCATGCAGGGTGCACTACAACTGTTTCAGCGGCTATCTTGTTGCGCAAAGAGTACGCAGGTATCCTTGATGTAGAAATTAACAAAGTCATCACCGCTTTGAAAGCGTTGGTGGACAAGGCTCGCGGCGTCATCAAGACTAGTGTGCGTTCTGCTGAAGACGTTCTGAACGCCTACATCGGGGACAACTACGGTAGCTTCATTGTGCTCAAGAAGAGCGAAGGGAAAATCTTGGCCGCGTGGGGTGACAACGGCGACATCGTTGACCGCTCAACCACCAAGAGCAAGGTGCTCGGCAGAGTGGAGCACGGGCTCATGGCCGCAGGGTATCGTGAGTTCTACATCGAGGAGCAGTTGTTGAAGAAGCATTGCGTCAGCATGAGCTTCGGATACGATGAGTTCAAGGCTCAGATGGAGGAGTTGTTTCGGTGCAAGTACGTCAAGAAAGATATGCTGTCTCGCACAAACGGCCCCGCCATGCGGGTCAACGCAATGCATATAACTTTCAGGGAAGAAGTCTTTGACGGAAATAATATATCCGTGGGCGAAGTTAAAGCCGGGTGAGGGCTTCTTCGTTCCGGGGCTAGACGTTGACAAGGTGAGGGAGATGGGCTTGCGGGCCGCTATCCCTCACCGAATCAATGCGCGAGCTATTGCGGGGATTAGAAAGAACCAATTAGGTGTATGGTTTTATCGGAAATTTCCCGCGTCGTATTTGCAAGCCCAATCTTCATCTTCCTGATACTGTCGAGTTGCTTGCGCTTCTCTTCAGCAGTCATGTTGGATACCGCAATTGCACGTTCAGCTTGCGCCAGCATGTTCATGTTTGTCTTAAACACGTTTGCCAATTCAGCTTGCATGTAATCTGCACCGCGACGAGTCAGCAAGTCGTTGGCCTCTTGAACTTTGCCATCATTCATCAGCGAAGTAACAGTGCTCTTGACGCGCTCGGCTTCGTTCATCCGTATGTAGACGGAGTTGATGATGCCCCCTGCATCGTTAGGCTGGAACGCACCGCCAACAATTGGATACTCAGACAAACGCTTAACCGCTTGCTCTGGGGTCTCTTTGGCGGGTACGCCCAGACTGATTGCTTGCATAAAAGCCAGACCCACAGAACCCGTGTAGCCGTTGATTAACGCCTCAATCTTGATGGGAGACAGACCTGCAACGCTACCAATAAGTTTGGCCGCTTCCGATGTGTTGGCGCGGTACTGCTCCTCAGGCAACAAACCTTTCTCGCGTTCAGACAGGAGATCGCGCCCTGTAAAGAAGGACTTCTCCAACGCCTGTTCAATGGCGGGTTTGATAGCTTGCGGTATCGGTATCAGCGTGGGCACCTTGAGGCCGTTGCCAACATCGATTGTCGCCATGCTACTGCCGCCCGGCAACACGTTGATGAGAATCTGGTTGAGCGCTTGGACTGCTTCTTCTCCACCATGCTTCTGCGTCATGCTGTTGTACAACGCCTCAGGGATAGCCTTGAAGACGTAACCAATTTCAAACGGCACTGGGATACGCAAAGGCTCATCCAAACCGGGTATGCGCACAAACCAGTTGCCGTACTTCTGATCCGGCGTAGCGTTTTTATACGCTTCGTCGTCCTGCATCATCATGGCGTAAAGGATTGTGGACCCCGCTATCATGCCGCCACGCATCAACAACTTCTCACGAATCCGCAGTTGGTCATTGAAAGGCATCTTGCCAGCCATTGCTTTGTACAAGACGTTCAAGCCTTGAATCTGAGCGTTGAAGAATGGGATCAACGCATTGGCAACGTGAATGCTTGGAGACGCGCCGCGCTTGTTAAAGTTCATGGACTCCAACGACAACAGTGTAGCCTCCATCTCAGACAAGCCTTGCTCAATGTAGCTGTTGTACTGCGCACGGCGGGTGAGCGCATCGGCTTCCATCCCCATTGCCTCAAACGTACCAAGCGCTTTCATCCAACCAGACTGCCCACCAGCAATGTCCCGCAGAATCTTGGACAAGTCTTCGCTTGTGCCACGGAACTGCTGACCGCCAATGATGCCGCGCTTTTCCAACGTTTCTTTAGCCGCTCCGTTGATTTCTCGCAGGGCCCCAATGATAGGCATAAAGTTAGCGCCAGACATGATTGGTGCGGCCAACGAGTCACGGAACAATTGTTTGGCCATATACAAGGGGCTGAGCGTCACCGCTTTGCGCAACACTTGCGCTGGCATTGCCATAGCGCGGAGCAGGAACGGCATCTGTGTGGGAATACCCTCCATACCCTTAACCAAAATGTCCGCAGGAATACCTGTATCAAACTCCTTGTTACCGATCTTCACTTTCTCGGTGTGGACGATTGCGTAGCGGTCTTCGCCGTTCACCTTGAACTTGACGACATCAGAACCCTCAGTCTTCTTGGTTATGGTTGCGGCTTTTAAGTCAACCAGTTCCATAATTGCGTTTTTGGTTGCAAGGTTGCGCATGCCCATATCAACAAGCATGTTGGTGTTCTGCACAGAGCTCGTCATGAAGTCAAGGATGGCTGTGTCACCACCCACCAGCTTGTCCAAGTAAGGCTGTTCGGCAATGCTGCCAATACGAATAGGGTTCTCGTTGCCGATCACCAACTCGATAACGCCCTTGCGCTCACGATAGAACGGGATGTAATCGTCCTCGGCCACCAGCTTTTTCACAAGGTCTTTGGATAAAGCGCCAGTCTCGGCCACGAAGTTCAGCATGTCGCGGTTGTACTGGTTGTACTCCCTACGAGCTTCCTCAAATATTTTCTTAAGGCCGGGCGTTTTGTTTACCAAGGCGGTTACTTCGTTCAACATAGCCTGTGTAAGCACAGGTTTGCCGTCTTTGTCTGTGCCAAAGTTGAGCGTCTCGATGCCTTTGTTCTCAGCACGAATAGCCGCCATGTACGTGGTGAACACTTGGTTGACGGCTTCGCCGTTGCCAATGTACTGCTTGGCATCCTTTAATGTATTTACAGCGCGTGTAATGCTTGCGCCCCCTGACGTCTCCACAACACGTTCTATACGCCCATCTTTGCGCGTAATCTCTTTGATTGTTGGCGCACCATCGGCCACGGCTTTGGACACAATGTTCATGCGTTGGTCGTAGGAGCGCAGGTAGTACAACATCTGCGTACCCGCAAGATTGTCCATGTACTTGGCCAAGCGCTCGAACCCGGCAAAACGATCAACAACCTGTGTCTCAAACGCAAGGCCTGTTGTATTGGCTTTTACTTTGTCCCACCAAGATTTGTTCTGTGCAACGGTTTTGCGGATGGTGTCACCCACGCTTTCAAAATCGGCATTGGCATACTGAGCATTACGTGACAACAAGATGCCTTTGGCTTTACCCACGCGGTCAATGTTGTGCGCAATGATGTGCGCACCCTCTTCTTTGTCAACAAAATCCACATAGTTGTACGTAGATTTTTTAGTAATTGGTTTACCACGCGAATCGCTATCTAAAAACTTATTGCCTGAAATACCATACGCCGCCATTATTTCTGTTGCTGCGCGTTGGCTTTCAACAGTGCCAGCCAGCGCTTCGTAAATGTCCCGGCCTTTTGCTTGTTTGTTGGGCAGTAACATCAAGAATTTTTGCTGTGCTCTATCCGTAAGATCGTTGAATAAATCTTTTATTGCTTTGTCAACAGGTGGGGGTTGGTATTCTGCCGAAGCATTCCACAACAAATACGTATCTTCAGGGCGTGTGTGCAAAGTGCGTAGCATTACTCCTGTTGGTTTTGGGACTGGAGGTGCTGTGGGAGGGTTAAAAACAAAATCGTTTAAGTCCAACTTTTTTAAAGCAGCAAGTGTTTGCACGGCTTCGGTGTACATGCGCGATTGTGGATTGCTACTAAACACGTCAATATATTCTTCTTGTTGCGCTATCTCATCTTTAAAAGCGTTTTTCAAACGTTCTTCAAAAGTACCTTCTTTGTTACCACGTATTAGCCAGAGCACTTGCCCAGCAACATTACGTTCGTCAGTTCTATCGTATGAACGGCTGTGTATCCAATCAACCCCTTTGTATAAAGGCTCAGTAGATACCGCATTAAGCTTAGTCAAATCTAGACCTGCAACAAATTCTTCGTATTCTTTTTGCCCGTACTTGAGAGGTGGGTTGCTTCCAAGCTCAATTTTAAGCAAGTCTGCGGGGGAAAGAGCTACGTAATCGTTAGCGTTTCTGTGCATCTCCTTGAGAGCGGAAGCAAAAATAGCCGCGTACTGCACAGGAACACCGCCTAGCGTATCTTTTTGCCCTTTTGCAACGACTACCGGTTTACCGGCCGCAGACGCTAACACGCGTGTGTTTTTCTTAAACTCGAAAAAGTCATCGATGGAGTACCCATTGAACGTGGGCTGTTGCGTCTTATCCCACTTCGCTACTTCAGGAATTTGCTCCCATTCATTCAACTGCTTGCGGGCTTCTTTCCCACGATAGTAGTCTGCTATACCGTATTTTTGTGCACGATACGTACCCCAGCTAAATGCCTGCGCTCCTTCTCCAGTACTCATAAAGTCAAAGTCAAACTGATCGAACACACCGCCTGTACCGTGCCATGTGCCACGAAGCTCAAGTTGAGCGCACCCGTAAGCGTAGTTCACCAAATCGCCAGCGGTGATGTTGCTGGTGGGGATGCCCAGCTTGGCCAGCGCTTTCTTAAACGCATCAATGATGGTGCTTAACCATCCGTAGGCTGAACCTTTCTTGGTGCCCATGACGCCTGCCTGCACTGCCTCTTCCACAGCGTATGCCAACAGCTCATCGTCGACTTGAGCTTCTGGGGTCTCGGCAGTCTCCACACGTTGTGCGGCCTTGCGACCGATCTGTGCTTCGATGGAGTTGTCTGTCAATGTGCCCCACTTCTTGACGGTGCTTACCAAACGATTGAATTGCGCCGCATTGAAGAAGTTGCGGAACCCAATGTGCACACCAACTTCGTGGAGCAACACACCAAGGCCGTGGCCTTTACCAATGTTGTTGGCAAACAATGTTGCACGACCGTTTTCTGCAAAACCTTTTGCGTCTGAAGGAATCTTTCCGGCGTAAGCAGGAAATTTTTTAATAAATGATTCAACGTTGTCGTAGATTCTTACGTTGCCGCGTGCCGTGACGTCGGTGCCCATGGCCTCATCAAGCTCATCCTTCAAATCTATAGCGTTCGTTCCTGTAGTGCTCTCGCCGCGTGAGAAGTTGAAGTCGCCGTTAAAGTCAAAGCTGCCTTGTGTTTTGCCACCGCCAAACTCGTTGGCAATATCTGTTGAAGTGTCCCAAGCATCCGAAGCAATCTCGCCTTCAAGTTTTGCGGCGGGTTCTTCCTTAAACAACTTGTGCAGTCTGGTCGCGTTCATGCGGCCTGTGCGCAGGGGTTTACCCTTGGCTTGACCAATAGAACTCAACGTTGTTGCAACTCTCTGTTTCTTGCGGGGTTTGCCTTCAAGGTACACCTCTTCCTGCGCTTCAATAGACTGGATAGCTTGCAGCACACCAACCTTTGCCTGTGCATTGATGACGTCATCAAGCTCCGACTTTGGATCGTTAATAATTTTGCGCAAAGCATCTACGTCATTGGGGCCGGGAATGGCTTCAGCCTCCAGCAACAGGTCACCCATTTGATCTGCAAAGGTCTTGAGAATTTGCTCTTTACGAGCGTCCTTGGCAAACGCTTCTTCTTCTTTCTCCAGCGCAACCATTGCATCTTCACGCAACTTCTTGGCTTCTTTCTCGGCCTTGGTCTCAATACGAGAGACCTTGCCTTCATCGCGCTTAATGCCTTCACCGCCCAACTTGTCTTGCCAGAAGTCTTCCATCTTCTGCTGGTCAGACTTGGCGACTTCTTTGAACTCCGTGGCACGTTTCTCAGCCGCCTTGACGGCCTGCTGCTGAACCTTCATGTTCTTCTCTGCCTGCTGGTACGCAAACGGATACGAGTTGGGGTTGTCGAGGACGCTCTCGCCGCGCATGGAAGCCAAGTTGGCCTCCAACATCTCCAAGTACTGGCGCTCCAGCTTGACGTTGCTGTCGAGCATAGCCTGCGCCACGGCATAACTGCCGTCGTATTCTGTCGAGCGCTCTTCAACCAACTCGTTGAACGCATTGGTCTGCTCTTCAATCTGCTTCTCAAGGTCATCAATGATGCCCTTCTTCTCCTCATACTTAAACAGCTCGTACGTGGCAAGCTCTGTGCGTTGCGATGGTTTTGATTTGTCCAGCGCTTCTGTAAAACGATCGTTGATTCGGTTCAGCTCGGCTTTCTCTTTTACCAGCTTGGCCTGCGCCGCCTTGAGGTCAGCATTCGTCTTTGCAATAAGGGGGTCCAGCATGAACGCCAGAGCGGCATCCATATCTCTACGGGCGGTTTGGATAGACTTCTCAACAGCGCGTTCGTAAACGTCACGCTGTTTCTTAACAGCGTTCTCTGAGTCCAGCATCATCTTCTGTTCTGGAGACAACGCGGCTGATTTGCTCAACGTATCTTTGACATGCTTGACGGCGGTTCTGAACACCTCCATCTGTTTATTCATCTCTTCAGCAGCCTTGCGCACATTGGCGTTGGTGTCTTGCATGAAGCCCAGCAACTGATTGTCTGCGTCGTTAAGACGGCGACCTTGCGCCAGCAAAGACAGCGCTTCTTGCAGTTTGGCTTTGTATTTAGGCAGCTCTTGCTGACGGTACTCGTTGAGCAAACGATCCGCCGTAGCTCTTTCCTGTGCAGTGAGGTTCTGGCCTTTAACGTACTTGTACAGTATGGCCTTGTCTTGAGCTGTTTTGCCTGCCTCTGGTACACCCGCAAACACTTTGGCCAGCTCCGTGTCTGACCACTTGGCTGTGTCTTTCCAAAAAAACTGTGTGCTTGAGCGGATGTTGTCCATCTGCGCTTGCAACTTTTCCAACAGCTTCATGCGCTTAGCGGCGGTAGCTTTTTTAACCAGTCGCTCTTGCTCTGACTTTTTGAACAAGTCACGCGCTTTCTGAATGGCTTCCCACACAGGTTTGATGCGTGGAGACTTGGCAAAGTTTGCTGGGGTGACGCGAATGTACCCAATGTCTTCGGTAGTTTCTGGGAACAACGCAGTTTGGCCTGCTGCTTTTTGTTCTAAAGCTGTTGGTCTTGTTGCCGCCACCGCGTCTTTGATGGCTTGAATATCTACTTGCCTGACGTCGCGCCTTGACACGATGGCGTCAACCATGTTTTCTACTTTATCCAGAATCTCGCGGGTTGCTTTGCCGGAGTCCATGATGTCAGCGGCTGCATTGAGCGCATCACGAGCACCGGGGCGCATGGCCCCCATCTTGGCCATTTTGTTGCGCACGTATTCTGTACGACGAGCCAGTTCACCACGCAATGTAGTTGCTGTTTCGCCCCGAGCTTCGGTTGTCTTGCGGGCTTCCTCTTCAGCAAACTGCCGTTTAAGTGGACCTGTTTCTACACGGCGTGGCTCGACCGTTACTTCTTCTGACAACCTGTTGCGAATAGTTTCTGCTCTGGCTTTGAAGTGCTTGAGCTCCGCTTCGCTCAGCGTCTTTGTAGCAGGCGCAACTTCGCGGCGCTCAGTAACTGCGGGGCGCACAATCTTGTTGGCCCGCATCTGTGCAGGCTGAACAATGACCTCTTCATATTGGGCAGGCTGATTCTTTTCCCTTGCGCGTGCAATCAAGTCGCTGAAGGTGTCGTTAAGTTTTGACGCGGCAGTGAGCGCTTCATCTGTTGTCAGTGCGGGTTTACCTGCCGCACGGCGGTGGATTGCGGCTTCTTGCAAAGCATTTGAGATGTACTGCGCCCTAGCCTTGTCGGCCATGTTAACCAGACCTTGCTCTGTGTTTGCGGCCATGCCTTTGCCGACGGGCATGTTTTCTTTGCCCAATGTCTCACCAGCACGTATACGAGAAGCAGCATCTTCCAACTCAGCCAACGCGTTTTGTTGTGCGCGTCGAACAGCAATCAACTCACGAGCATAGGATGCACGGGTGTCTTCCTCAGTGGGGCCGTTCTTCAAACCCTTAGTTTCTGTGCCAGCAGGTTTTTCTGCGGACATAAAGTTAAGTTGTTCATTTGCGGCATTCCCTTTTTGGAACGCTGCCGTAGCGGCATCAGGATTGTTCTGACGATTAAAAGCTGCGTAGTCTTTATTTGACTGTTCAACAGTGTCCAGCAACCCCTCCACGGTCTTACGAACCGTAGGCGCTTCACGCAAGGGCAAAAGTTTTTCATTTACTTTTACAACGCCGGGCTTACCTGCAAGCGCTTTTTCAAACAACGGATCAAGGTATTCAAAGTTGTGTTCAGTACTCGTACGCTGCTCTTCAACCTGCGCTTCAGACTCCTTGTACAAAGCCAACTTATCTTTAGGCTCTGTAAGTTTTTGTTGGGACAAGGATTGCTCTTGTTCCCGTTGTTTCATAACCTCTTTGGCCTCCGCACCCACACGCAGCTTGAGCGCGTTATACACTTCGTCGCTGCGCAACCCTTTTGGCAGCCCTTCCATTGTTGGGCGAGACTGTACAAGCTGTTGTGCAGAATTAAAATCTTGCATCAAATAGTTTGTGTAGTCTTGCAGTGCGTCAGACTTGTACTTTGAAGAGTAGTTCTCGGCGGTGTACATCTGGTCATTGGCCATAGCAACACGCTGGTTGGCGTAGTCCGCTAGTTTTGTTTCCGGTGTTTCCACTTTTGGTTTTTCCGGAGAAACAATCTGCTGCTCATAGTATTCTGGGCCTTGTTCTTTTGATGGCACAGGAACTTGGTCATACGCATACTGTTCAGGGGTCAGCTTAGCAACACGCTCTTGCTCTGCCATTTGCGTAACACGTTGCTTAGCCCCATGGTAATCACCAGCCAACGGTTCAAGTTGTTTGTCGAGTGCGCTAAGCTGTGCGGTAATTTGTTTGTTGTACGCCCGGTCTGCATCCGCTGTTGCAGAATCTTTTACCACCGTCTTAAGTTGCGCTTTTAAATCTTGCTTTTGTTTGGCCAGTTCGTCGTATTGGGCAACAACTTCTTTGGCGTAATCCGGCGTAGTTTTGCGTTGACGCTCTGCCTCAATGCGCTTTTCCTCCTCTGCACGCAACGTAGCAAACTCTTCTTTTTGCCCTGACGGAGTTTTGGCACGACGGCCTAACGCCAAATCAAACAAGCCTTGAGCCATTGCACCAACCGCACCGCCGTATGCAGCGGACTCGCCTACTTGTTCAATAATTTCTTGCTCGGGTTTGTACAACCCTTTAGCAATCATATTTTGCGCAGCTTGAGATGCCGCTTCCTGTGCTGCCTCTTCGCCGCCTGCCATTAATGCACGTTTAACGCCTTCAATCGCCCCAGCTTTAGCTGGTGTTGCCACACGGCCTAAAATTCTAGCTGGCGCAAACATTTCAGTAAGACCAACGGCTGTGCCCAGCGCTGTAGCAGTTGCGCGTTCGCTTTCTGTAGCGCCGCCTTGTTCTGCACGAGTACGTGCTTCGCCTGCGCCAGCACCTGCGCCAAGGGCTGCCATACCAACACGACCAGCAACACCAAGAGGTCCAAGCCCTAAGAAAGGAATGATGGAGCCGCCAGCTTCACCAAATTTACGCCCAACTGTTTCTTCGTAACCCGGCGCTGCTTCAAACGGTTTCTTTGCAGCGGAGGCAAGACTAGCAATACCCGTTCGCGCAGCTTTTTCTTGTTCTTGGGGAAGTAACGCGGACGCGCCAATAGCGCCGCTTTCCACCATGCCAATAGCACCGGGAACCAGACCTTTAAAAAACTCTTTGACTTGCCCACCAACGGTGGTTTCTTTGACTTCTGGAGCTTTGGTTTGAAAAGCCTCTGGATACATGCGCTGCGCACGGGACCACGTATCAGCAGGAGTCTCGCCCTCCCTAATAGTTACAAATCTACCGTCGGGTAAGGGAAGCGCTTGTGGCATGGTATATCCTAATTGTGCGGCTTGAGATTGCCCCCGATAAGGCCGAACTTATCGGGGTGGTTGTATTATGACATTAGGGCAATGCGTTAGCAACATTTTGACGTTGCAACATTGCCGAAGCCAATCTTTGGCGAATCATCTGCGCTGTCACTTTACCTTCGGGCGTGGTTTCAAGCATTTTGAGTGCAATTTCGCCTTGTGGTCCCGCGAACTTGGCCAAGAGTGCTTGCTCGCCTTTAGCTTCAGGCCCCATTGCAGCGGCGTAATAGTCAAAACCTTTCTTGACGTTTCCTTTGCCCAACGATGCGTACAAACGTTCTTGAGAGCTTGGTGCACTTGCTGAAATACGTGCTGCATCTTTGCGGCCTTGAATTTCTTTTTCTGTAAGACGCTCTTGCGTGTCGGCGCTGAACACAGCTTTGGCATCGTCGCGCTTGTATCCATACATGTCTTTTGCAGCATCCACCGCAAGTTTTTTGATTTCGGATTCGGTACGGCCAATCTGACTTTCGAATTTGCGTCGTTCGGTAGCCGTCATGTTGGCTTCGTTGCGGCGGAACTCTTCAATACTGTCACGAGAATCGTCAATTCGTTCCTGCGCTAGTTTAAGTTTGGCTAGACCTTCACCGTAAGATTTAAGTCCTTCTTTGGCACCTTTACCGATTGCTTGGGCCAGAGTGCCGGGCGTGGACATAATACCTAACCCTGCTTCAAGCAAAGCCAAACCGGTCATCTGCTCTTTTTCTTTGCCCAACCCTGTTTCGCGGGCGTTTAAACGCGTTTCTTTTGCCTCGCCATGTTTGCCGCGTGTTGCCGTATCTCGTTCAAACGCGGCTTTTTCGTCTGCGGCAACGTTACGTAAACTGTCTGCATAGGCCATCCGTTCAGCATCAATTTTTTGAGTGTCGCCAAGCCCCATGTCTTTTTGCATTGCTGCATAACGTTGGGCCGCATTTTGTTCGGGCGCAGCGGCGGAAGGAGGCGGAGCCGCAGGGGCGGTAGGTCTTGGGGCTGCGAGTTTTGGCGGTAGGGGTGATGGTGTATTGGATTCTAAGGCAGTAGCGGGAACGCCCAACATTCTTGGGTCAGTTTGACGACGAAAACTGTCGTCACGCGGTGAAGGTGTTTGCCCAACAGGTTGGGCCGTTGTTGGAGGAGTGGGCGTAATGGGGCCATATGGTCCTTGCAACATTCGTTGCCGTTCGCGTTCGGGATAGCTTGCTTCGCTGGCAGCTTCTTGAGCTCGAACAAAAGCACGAACTTCGGGGCTGTACTGCATCCTGCGCCCTTCGCCCATCTCTATTGACTCTTGTTGATACTTGCTTTCAATACTTCCGCCAACTTGGAAATGCGCAATCCCCCCTTCAGCCATCATCACAACAGAATCGTCAGCGCCCGAGTAATTAAACTCGCCGTCATCCCCATACCCAGCAATGCCGCCATCAGCCATACGTTGCATGTTTGGGGCGGCTAAAGCCCCAATGCCTGAGTTTTCTGGGGCCATGGCCATCAAATCTTGCTCAACCACCTTGGGCTGCTGCTGCCCCATACCCTGCGCCTGCTGCGCTGCGCGGGCTTCCTTGCGTGCATTGCTTTCAGCAAACGCCATTGGAAAAATGTAGGGGTCATTTTTGTGCATTGCAGCATACTGCTGCAATTGCTGATCGGGCATCATCCGCAAAGTGGATGTAATCTGTGTTGGGTTTGGGACTGCCATTTTTATTCCTTAAGCCATGCGAGACAAGGCCAAATCAACCAAGCCGTGTCCTTTAACTCTACCACCACGAGCCATGCCAGAGCCGTTGTCAAAAGCATGGGCATACACAGGACGGTCAACCGCCCCGCCATCAGCGTAGCTAGACTTAATCATGCCGCCTTTGGCTGAGCCAAACACTTTGGAAGCCCCGTATGCTGCTATTCCCGCCCCTGTCAGTTGCGAAATGGGACTGGGCGGGGTGTTGTACTGGTAAATGTTTGACTGGCCAAGACCTTGCGTTCCGCGCACCAAATCAGACATGAAACCCAACTGCTTGTAGGGCATGTTCTGGGCTGCTTGGAAGTCTTGGTAGTTGTTATTCAACATGTTCTGAACTTGGCCTTGCTGCTGCGTGCCCATCTGATTCTGCATGTTGAGGTTGCCTTGGTTTTGGGCGTAAATGTTCTGACCCAAATTACCCAACTGACCCGCGCCTGACAACGCTGTTTGAAGACCTTGCAGCCCCAAGCCCGCCCCGTATTGACCCGACTGCTCGTTGAGCTGGTTCATGGCGTTCATGGCCGACTGATTTGCCAGTTGAGCTTGCATGCTCTGGCCTGTGCCCAACTGCTGTGTACCCAACATGGATTGCAGGTTGGCGTTGTTGACGTTGTAACCCATTTGCTGATTGGCCAACGCTGCTTGCATTGCTTGTTGTGCGCTCAGTCCTTGCGTCTGAAGCTGCGCCGCTAAGTTTTGCTGAGCGGTCGTCAACCCGGCTTGTTGGTTGCCTGAAGCGGCTTGAAGCGCCCGAGCTTGGTCCGCATTGAACTGTCCCATGCCTTGGGTGTACGCTTGGTTTGAGCCTTGCGCTTGGATGTCGTTCAACTGTGTACCAAGGTTGCGCTCACGCTCAGCCCGCATGATGGCATCTCGACTACCACCAAAAGCCCCTGCCTGCGCAGCCTGTGCTTGTTGCTGCGTGCCTGCTGCTGCCGATTGACGTATAGCTTCCCGCTTTTGAATATCCGTGACCTGTTGCTGGTACGGGTTCATGTACTGGCTGGCAACACCTGCGTCAGTGAAATTCTTGGCCGTTAAATCTTTTGGCCCCTGCATTTCATACTGCGATAACGGACCAGCATTAACTTCCAATGGCCCCTGCATCTGGTACTGGTTGACCTGTGGAGCCTGCACCATGGACGACTGAAAATTAGACGGCTTGTAGGCCGTTTGCCCTGCCATCTGCGTGGCCTGCTTGGCCATCTGCGAGGCGTCGTACATCTGACCGGGAACCCGCAACTCTTTTGCGCCCTCAAACGCTTGCTGTTGCAATGGCGTAAATTGCGCTTGACGTTCGCCTGTGTACTGCTGGAACGGCTGGAAGAATTCGGGAATTGGCATCCCTTTATCGTCAAGAACAGGAACCTCGTTGCCATTATCGTCTTTTTTTGTTTTGTACTTGAAGAGCGTGCTCTCGCCCACGCCCAACATGTTCTCAACGTAGCGCCGAGCGTAGTCAGGAATGGTAGTCTGCGTTATCTGTTGTTGTGTGTATTGTGGATCGGCCATATCGGCTCCTTATGCGGGAAGATATTTATCGGCGCGGCTGTTTTTAGCCACATTACCTTTACCGATTGAGTGTCGGCGAGCACGCTGCACACGATCCATCATGGCGTATAGTTTACGCGCACCAGCTTCAGTCGAGCCATTACCCAACTCAGACACAATGCGGGCAGGCACAACGAACTCACCATCGGCAAGGCGGGCAGGCTGGCGATTACCAATCGAGGCAGGGATCGAGTCAGACACCCCATCACCCGGGCCGCGCAGCAGTCGGCCACCATCAGAGTAGCCACCCAACGAGCCGAGCCCGCCTGCGGCGTAACCCATTAAACCGCCGCGGGCTGCGCCGCCGGGGCTGGACCCGCCGGTAGTGTCGGGCTCCTTGGGAACAGAGACCCAGTGTTTTGCACCGGGGCTATCAATCCATACCCAATGATTGCCTTCTCCGGGGGATTGGGTTGGTATGGTTGTTTTGTCGTTTAATTGCGCTGTGGTTGGCTGGCCGGGAGTTGAACTGGAGCTTGAGCCAGAACCCGAGCTGGAACCGGAGCTAGACCCAGATGGGTTTGTGCTTGCCGCCTCTCCGCCACGCTGGACAAAGAACCCCTGCCCTGTGTTGGGCAAGTAGTTGCGACCGGGATATGTAGTCCACTGCTTGGTAGCAGTTGAGCCTTTGCCAAACAATGCGTTGTAAGCTGCAAGCGACTCGCCAGACATTGCGTCTTCGGGTTTCTTTTGCTCGATGGTTGGCAACTTGTCGATCGGCGTTTGCTGCCAGTTGAAGTCACGAGTCGTTGCAGAACCCGCAGTCCCGCTACCACCAGTTGGCACGGAGGGGTATGTTGGGCCGGGAGTTGTGATAATGGGCGAACCTGTATTTTTTGGCGGCGCGTAGTTAAACATGCTTTTCCACTCACGGGCAATTGCCGGGTCGTTGTTTGCAACGGTAGCCAAATCGGTGGCCGCACTGAACGTGTACGACTGTTCCTTTCCGTTTGCATCGGTGTACTTGTGCGTGGCCGTGCCATCAGCATTCTTGGTCAATGTGCCGCCTGCAAAATCTAAAACCTCGCCGGGCTTGTACGTCTTAAAGTACTGGGAATACAACTGCTCCATTTCAGCCGTGTTGTTTTTAGCCTCTGCAATACCTTTAGCGCCAATCTCTGCTGCTGTTGGGTTGCGGTAGTGGCCTGTTTTGGGATCGTAGATGCTACCGTGAACCAGTTGTTCAATACCAGACGTCGTTATAGGGGGCCCATCCGTCTGAGCAGTTGGTCTTGGTACGTCCGGTTTGGCCAATGTTTGAATGCCTTGAGCTTTGGACATGGGTTCGCCGCCTGTTGCGGGTACGTCCGGCAACTTGGCGGTGGTAGGGCCTGTTATTGCAAAATCCCCGGGGTTTGTGGCCATTGCAGCCCGACGAGCAGCCAACTCGGCCCGTTCTTTCTCTTGCGCGGCTTGTAATTCGGCATTGGTCGGGCCAACAGGTGCGGGGTTGTTGGGCATTAAAGACTTGATGAAGTCAACTTGACGTTGCCCATTGTCTTGAGAACCACCACCTCCCCCTGCAACAAATGGCGACCCTTGCGCATCGGCTGCACGTTGCTCCCAGTAGTCCGCATCAGCCTGAGTTTGCACAGTGGGGCTTGAAGGGTTCAGACCTGCGGGGCTTTGTGTGTATTCAATTGTTTCAGGAGCTTGTTGACCTGCGGCTTCCATGCGGTCTTTGTTTTGTTTATCAAACGCTGTCTGTAGTGCTTGCACACGGGCCAGACCTTCGGCTTGCGTTTCGCCGCTCATCAACGGAATTGTTTCGGGGTTGTTGATAGCATTCAAGTAAGGAGAAGTCATGGAGGTGCCACCATCGGCAAAGGCTACGGCTCCGCCGTTGGCCAAGCTCATCAAACCGCCTTCTTTGATTCCTTTGCCGCTGACAGGCGTCAGAGCTTGCAGACCTTGGGTCTGCGGATCGTACATAAAGGGGCGATAGTAACTTGGGGTTTGTGGTGCCGATGTTGTTGTCTGCACGCCCGAGCCCGCCAGCATGGGGGAAGTTGCGGCCAACAGCGACTTGCCGTTGTCCATTGCAAATTTGCCAAGTGCGGCTGGGCTAGAAGTAACGGCATCATACCCTGCGCTCAACTTACTTGCGTTGGATGCCGCTTGCGCCGCTGCCTGAGACTCTAAACCCAGTTTAGATGCGGCTTCTCCGTATGCAGGAGTGCCTGCTTCCAAACCTTGCGCAGCAAGCGTATCCGTATAATTTGCCATTCCAGCGGTCGTCAACGCATCCGCACCCGCACCTGCAAGCCCTGCGCCCAACCCGGCTCCGCCATACGCTCCCAAGCCCGCCATCAAACCTTTTTGCAAACTGCCGGTTGCCAGCGTGGTAATGCCACCTACTGTGGCTGCGGCTCCTAAACTGCTCATCAGGCCAAAACCAGCGGGGCCCAAAGCCAAGCCTGCAAGGACAGGTAACAATGAATCCAAAAACCCTGCTTCGGGTAAACCTGTTTCTGGGTTGATCGTCAGTGATCCGCCATGGGCTTTGGCCAAAGCCTGCAATCCATTAACTTCGCGTGGCGACATGTGCACCAACATGGAGTCTGGTCCACGCCCGTGTTGGGCCATGTGTGTGGCAAGTGCGTGAAGGCTCATATCAGACCTTTATTTTTAATATTTTGGTGGCACTGTCGTAATAAACAGACCCCACCCGTAGGTTAGCGTAATCGGCATCGGTCGGCAAGCTCACAACGTATTGTCCGGGAGTTGCAGGATCGGGCTGGCTAAAGCTCAAACCAGAAATTACGTCTGTCCCGTTTCGCTGCGTAGCGCCCGCTATCGGCCCGGCGTTGTTGATCTGGTTAAAAAACAAACGAAACACGTTTGCCAGCTTGTCCATGTACTGACGATTGTATTCTTCCGGGGCCAGCGGTAGGCTGGGAGGGCTTACATTTACTTGTGCCATTACGCGGTTTTCCAGTGAAGGCGTTCAAGTTCTTTGCGGGCTGCAGCGGCTTCTTCCACAGTGGCGCAAAGTTTTGAGTAGTAAGACTTTTTGCCAACAGAAATTTTTGCTAAAAATTTTCGACCGACGACTGATACGCCTATAAATCCTGTAGTGCTATTTACACGCAAGCGCGTGTTTCTGTTTTGTGTTTGCACACCCGCCCAGCGGCAGTTTTCAGGAGAGTAGTTACCGTATGTATCAACACGGTCAAGCGTTTCGTCACCTTCAGGCTCACCCATGTCGGCGACAAAGTTTTTATACTCCATCCACGCAGGGCACACAGATATACCTTTCCCACCATACCGAAGGTAATCTTTATCTGTTGAGATTGTGCACCGTCTAATCATTGCCCGCCATGTGTTGTAAGAAGATTTTTTCCAACCACCGTGTTTAAAGTTTGGAACGGTGCAACCGCATGAAGTTGTGTTGCCCGTCACCAAACTGCCCGATACCACTACCGTTTCATTACCGCATTCGCACGTACAACGCCACAATACCTTTTTTAGCTTGTCGCGTCCAGCCTGTTCAAACACTGTTAATTTACCAAACACCTGACCTGTCCTGTCTACAAATTTCATAAAAGCTCCTTGTAAGAGCTTGTATTGTATCACCATATAAACAGATGGGAAGTCATCTCCTCCCGTCGGGTCTGATGTCAATACGTGGAGCGCCCATTTGCCAAGTGGTTCCAATCTGGTTAGAACTCATTTTTAAAATTAGCTGCCGCCCACGCACGCGGGTGTACACAATACCTGTAAATTCTTCGGTGATGTTGTACGCGGCAATCTTGGTTATGCTTGCTGACGCTGCTGTGCCTGCGCCCGAGCCTGAACTTGTCATTGGATACAACGTCATTGTAACTTGCGGTTGTGCCCCAGTAGGGTCTGTTGTGGAGTCACTAAAGGTCAAGTCAGGCAGCACTCGCCAGATGTAGCCAAAGTTGTGGCCATCCCCAATGTCAAACTCAGACGAAGAAATGTAAGCCTCTATGGCTGCTGGCGTAGCCGTGGAGTTGTCGTCCACGCCGTCTTCTTGGTTAACGATATTGTTAAGGTAAGTAGCTGCAATTGGAAAATTCAGCAATCCAGAATCTAGCCAAGCTGTTCGTGCCAGCGTGCCGTAGTACCAGAGCTTTTCGAGGTAGTTGTACACCACGTACTTGTCCACCGTAAAGGAGTTGGCCGAACAGTAGAACCACCAGACTTCGTTAAAGCCTTCGTTGGTGCCTACAAACATTTGCTCGGCTTGCCCTTGATTGATGTCGGTAAACACGTACCGTAGCAGATCACAAGAAAGTGTTTGCACACGGCCATCGTACAAGTAGAACTTGTCCACGCCCATCCAGTACACAATCCCAGAAGCCAGTGCTACTGTGTTTGGCCCCATGACAGAAATGTTATCGCCCAAGAGTTGTGTGCCCCAAACATAGGGCGGGCCAAGGTATTGCAGTGAGTACACGGCTTGATCGGTGAACGTCACAATTTCTTGTCGGGTTTGAATAGCGGCAATGATCTGAGAGCCGTGCGACAAACGGATACTGCCTGCTTGGTTGGTGATTGCAGGCGTCCAAACAAATGGGTCTTCTTGATCCGACCAACGAATAAACATGGGGTCCAAAGCGTTGGGGCTTGTGGCGTTAGGATCGTTTGTTCCAAACACAAGAACAAACCGTGATGTGTCCGACACGATGATGTAGTTCTGCACCACAGGCGTTTGAGCATCGCCAAGCGTAGTCAAGTTAACACCACGGGTAGTAACGCCAGTGCTTGCTATCCAGTAATAAATGCCTGCCCCACGGGGACCAAACAAAAGATTCTCACCAAAGTTGTATTGATTCCAGAGTTGTAGAGAATTGGTGACCGCAACGCCAGAACCCCACACGCCAAGCCCCCAACCCCCTGCACCCCAACCAACTAAAGGAGCAGCTATAGCGGGGCCAGTATTGACTTGATATGCGGCAACGACAGAAGCACCGCCGCCGGGAGAGCCAGACACGTCCGCAGCAGAAGCTGTGACAGATACGGTGATGGTATAGCTGTTAGCGCTTAATACTGTGATTTGGTATTCGGCGTTTAAGACTGTAGCGGTAACGTTACCACCCAGACCTACTGCTCCACTGAACGTAACGTAGTCATTTGTAATGCCGCCGTGTGCTGTGTCCGTTACTGTAATTGTAGAAGAACCCAGCGTAGCTACAAACGGATTGTTGTTGATTGTAGAGCTTGCGCGGATGGGCGTAATGTCGTTGTAATACCCGCCTTGGTTGATGTAGAACTTCAAGTTCGTACCAACGCCGATAAGGTTTTGTCCTGCAAGCGTGATCCAGTTCCATAGGGAACGGCAAACACCTAAAAAAGTATACGCGCTATACCGCGTCCAGCCGCCAATTTTCTCAGGCGTACCTTGGCGAAACCGGACTTTCTCGGATTCATACCACCCGCCTTCGTTGGTGTAACGAGTGTTTTCTCGGTTAACCCCCGGCTTGAACAGGATTTTTTGTAACGGCACGGGCTACCTCATGTAGTCATGGTCAATGCGGCGCTGGTGACTTCCGCGACACGTCGTGCCCAGCCTCTGCCAAATGTACCCCAAGTGGGCAAGTCAGTCAAGAATGACAGACGGCGACGGCCATAGTCGTCAATCAATTGTTTGGGGTCCATGGCGCGTACTGCTGCCAGTGTTTTAGGCCCAATACCACCGTCAGGCTCTACCCCAACACAAGCTTGCAGCCACTTGGCTGCACGGCCCGGACCGGAGTTAATCGCAGCGTCAAACACCACGTAGTCCACACCCGCAGGCAAATCGTCACCCTTTACCTTGTCCCAGTACTTGTTCTTGTACAGCGGCCCAACATCGTTGGGGGTCAGGGCTTTCATTGCTTTGGTGTCTACGGGGTGGCCGCAATGCTCTTCCCAGACGGCTTTGGTACAGCCTAAATTTGTCTCACCGCCCGGGTCTTTGGGGTTGTTGACGTAGCCGCCTTCGTGAACGAGGACAGCAGCAAGGGCTTTGGGGAAATTGGAGTTCATTTCTTGTTCCGTATATCGGCCAGTTTTTCAAGGGTCCTACCGCCAAAGTAAGCGCCCATTACGAGCATACCCCATTGACCAAGCAAAGTGACGTACGCTTCGCTGATGTGAAAACCTGTGCCGTCCATAATTGCCAGTGCAAGGTATGCACTTAAGATATAA
>Ga0209088_10000601_pt1 | contig 24936 bp, 48 predicted proteins | sample S_140625_EF_Meta_FD_187324 | JGI IMG/M metagenome (GOLD analysis project Ga0209088, IMG submission 187324) | Freshwater microbial communities from Lake Simoncouche, Canada to study carbon cycling - S_140625_EF_MetaG (SPAdes) (version 2) | ecosystem: Environmental > Aquatic > Freshwater > Lake ... | reverse complement strand
CGCAAGTGTTCTAGTGAGGCTAGTTCTTCTGCGGGTTGATAAGCCGACTGTTTCCATTTGTCTGCAAGAAGCCAAATGCGGTAAACCCAACCGTGTTTAGGGTGCGGTTGTTCTGTGTCAATGCGTGCAGTAGAATCATAGCGAGCAGAGTAAACTACTTCGCCAACTTTAAATCGTTCTCTTACTGCATCATCAGGAATAAGTTGAGGAGTAAAGTAAGTATGTCCAGGCACTCTAATTGGAACAGCGTGTTCGTCTAGGATTGCTTTAACAAAAGTAGTACCACGATAAGTAGATTTTGAAATAGCATCTACTGGTTGACCTTCTAAATATTCTTGAATTACAAAAAGTTTTTCATCAAGAGTAGCTGGCTTGCCGCGTAGTGCAGCTCTGCGTTGTGCATCGCGTTCACGTTTAGCTTTAAATTCTTCTATGATTGTTCCAAGACGCGTAGTGTTATACGCCATGCCAAGAATTTGACAAGCGTCTTTTTTAGTAATAGGTTTTACGCCTACTTCTTTTGGTTCAAGCAAGCTAATAACACGCAAGATATTAGCGTCAGTCATTAATTCTTGTTCTAGCTCACTGCGTTTTTTAGTTGCCATTTTAATCCTTAAAAACAAAAAAAGGCGGCACAAAGCCGCCTTTAATTACTTAATTACAGACAAGAAATAAACTGCTGCTTTACCAGTCAATTTAGACAAAATGTCTTCGTCAACTGGTTTGTTTGCGGATTCAATAGCTTCACGCAATTCAGCAATCGAGGCTTCTTTTGACACACGTTTAGTGCCTTCGCCTTCTTTCTTTGTTGATGTTTTAGTAGAAGCACCAGCCTCTTTTTTAACATAAACGCCTGCTTGCACAAGAACCATACGAACTCCGTTAGGAGACATTTCGATTTCTTCTGCAATATCTTTGATAATTTCTGTTGATGTTTCTGGGGTTGGTTCTGCGCCTTCGTATTTTTCAATAACAGACGCTTTTAATTCATCAGTCCATGTTGATGCCATTTTATTTCCTTATTCGTAGTCGGTTACTACATTGGTCATACGACTAGGTACAAACCTTCTGTAATTATGTTTGAGGTCAAATTGATTGTACAATTCTGTACGTTTGTTATAGATTTCTTTTTCGAGTTCACTCAGTTGCTGAACAAAATCTGCATAAGAATCCATGCTCAATTCACTAATATCAATACCTTCAACGTGTTCAGTAGGAGTAACTAATTCTACAAGAGTACGCTGAGATACATCGCCATTTGGCTTGGTATAAGTAAATTCTTTAATTTTCATTGATGTTTTCCTTTGAATAAAGATATATTATACACTATAACAAAACAATATTCAAATTTAAATTTTTAATCTTGGCTTATGTTCTTTAGCAAAGACTCACGAAACCTATCATTCATACTAGGTACTAATAGTGGAAGGATAATAAAAGGTGTCATAATCATAGTAACACAGAAAAATATAAAACAACTCAGTTTAAAATTATTAGTTAAAACATTGCTTACTGAGTTGTTTCTAGCTTTTAGCATTACTGGAATATACACATCAAACATACTATAAATTGAAGTTGTTAAGGCAATTAGCAAATACCATTCAAATATAGTCATTAAGGTTTCCAGTTTACACGAGCAGCAATACTAAAATCTACTTTACCTTCGGGTAGTTTTGCTGCTCTTTTTGATAGCGCTTCCTGAATCTCTTTATTATTAGGATTTTGTTCAAGAAGCTGCTTTAGCTTATTTACGCGAGTTGGCTGATACTGAGTATTAACTTTACTTTCCGCTACTTTTTTCATTAGTGCTTACCACTCAAATGTGCGGATTTCGTCTTCGTCTTGCAAGAATTCTTCTTCCGCCTTACCTGCCTGAATGGTATCAACAGACTCTTGCATATTTTGCAAGACTTGAATAAGAACTTCTAAGTGGTTTGTTGACATAGGGATGCTGCGACCAACTGAATCGGTGATAACAAAGTCATCTTCGCCGTTAAATTCAATTTGATTGTAATACTGGTCACCAGCATATTCAAAGAGACCCTCGTCTCCGTAATTGTCTACTTCATCGCTATCTACTTGTCCAAAATAATATTTCATTTGTTTCCTTTGGTTGGTTGGGGTTTATGGAAAGATTATATTATACTAAAGTTAACATAAAAGTTCAAGATTATTTTTTTAAATCAAAAAACCCAGCTAGGTAGCTGGGTTGAGTGGTGCGCCGACCAAGAATTGAACTTGGACTCAACCGATTATGAGTCGGCTGCTTTACCATTAAGCTATCAGCGCATATTTGGTTGCCACGGACAGTTTCGAAATGTCGACCTATCGCTTATCAAGCGAGTGCTCTGCCTCTGAGCTACGCGGCATTGATGGCGGAATACGTAGGAATCGAACCTACCCACCCATTGCTGGATGACAGATTAGCAATCTGTTGCCTTAACCGCTCGGCCAGTATTCCTTTTAAATTTTATTGGTCTCGCTTGCAGGAATCGAACCCACATTCAAGAGGTAGAAGCTCTTTGTATTATCCATTATACTAAAGCGAGCATAAGTGGTTGCAGAGGCAGGATTCGAACCTGCGATTCCTAGCTTATGAGACTAGACGGATAGACCACTTCCATACTCTGCTACATACTTTTTAATTGCTTCTGCATCTAGTGAAGCACTTGTGCGAAATTTTTCTTTGCCTACTGCATCATAGTGGTTTTCAGCCATTACTCGCATTGAAGCAAGGACAGCTGATCCCAAGCATACATATCTAGACAAGAAAGCGTCAACTAAAAATTCTCGTGTATATGCTTTAGCCATAGTTTCTCCAAATAAAGATTAATTATACTAAATTTTAGAAAACATTTCAATATTAAATTTGGCATCCCGAGAGGGACTCGAACCCCCACTTACAGTTTTGGAGACTGCAGTGCTGCCATTACACTATCGAGACTTAATTTGCTTTGGGGTGACCAATGGGGTTTGAACCCATACTACCAGAGTCACAGTCTAGGTTGCTACCATTACAACATGGCCACGCCAAAACAAACTGGTCTCCCTACTTGGATTTGAACCAAGACCACACGGCCCCAAACCGCGGATGCAACCTGATAACACTTTAGAGAGATACTGGCGGAAAGCAGAGGAGTCGAACCCCATCCCCGTTAGGAGAACCCAGTTTTCAAGGCTGGTCGCAGGACCAACCCCGCTGCATTACTTTCCGTTTAAATTGGTGGATGTGACTTGAGTCGAACAAGTAGTGCCGTAAGGCGGAAGATTTACAGTCTCCTGGGGTTACCAATTTTCCTACACATCCATGTATGGCGGCTTTAGGGGGTAACGATCCCCACTCTTCCACAGTGACAGTGTGGCGTGCGTCCGTGAACACTTTAAAGCCATATATTAGTACTTACTTAAACACAGCAGCGATTAACCTGCATTAGTGACTTAGAGTATCAATCTAAGTATAATACGTATGTGTAAATACTAATATATGGCAACCATCCCTAAATGGTCAACATATAGTCTTGCTACTATTGGACGACAGTCCTCACTGTATCTTATATATCCGAGTACCCTCTCTACAGCGGTGAGGACTCATTTTAGTGACGGAGTTTGCATCCGCCTCGAACGTAACTTATTCCTAGGGGTTAGAACTTGTCAGAGGAACGGGACTTATTTTTATCTGGTGCCCCTTGACAGAATCGAACTGCCGTAGCCTGACTACAAAACAGGTGTAATGCCATTATACTAAAGGGGCTATTTGGTACCAAGAACTGGACTCGAACCAGCCACACACAGATTTTCAATCTGCTGCTCTACCTGATGAGCTATCTTGGCAAATTGGTGGAGGATACAGGGATCGAACCTGCAACCTACTGCTTGCAAAGCAGCCGCTCTCCCAACTGAGCTAATCCCCCTAATTTTATTCAAATGGCTTGTAAACTTCACGAGCATCGCTGCCGCAATCTGGACAGTTAGCAAATTTAGGTAAATCTTCAACTTTACCATCTACTGTTTCATCGTGAACATGACCACATACTTCACATACATACTGCATTATTTTCTCCGTTATAAAATAACCTGGCTCCACAGGGTGGGATCGAACCACCGACACGTTGATTAACAGTCAACTGCAACTACCGCTGTGCTACTGTGGAATTGTTTGGTGGTAATGGCTAGACTTGAACTAGCAACAGTCTCCGTATGAAGAAGGCGGACTACCATTGTCCTACATTACCATATAGAAACACACTATCTTCACTCACTTACGATTGTCGTAACCAGCGGAAGTTAACAGCCTGCTCATGTGCTGTTATAATGTGTTTTTATATGGTAGACGCACAGAGAATCGAACTCTGATTAATAGGTTAAAAGCCTACTACTTTAGCCGTTAAGTTATACGTCCATTGTGCGCTTCCATTTACCACGAAGCTGCTTGTGGGTTTTTTTATGTGAACCAGCGCCGCCGCGTTTTATCAACGCTAATTGAACGTGGTTCCGAGGTTTGGGTGTTTTCATATATTTCTCTAATTTAAAGATATATTATAGCTTATTTAATTGACTTTGTCAAGTCAAAGATTATTGGTACATCCTGACGGGTTCGAACCGCCGACCTTCGCCGTGTAAAAGCACTGCTCTACCGCTGAGCTAAGGATGCAAATCCAACTGTTACCTTATGCTAAACCGTTGGCGTTTTTGCGGCCTTTTTTAAAGTCACATAGGAACTGACTATAAGTGGAGCGGGTAGGGAGAATCGAACTCCACTCAGCGCAGCTTGGAAGGCTGGCGTCTCACCTCGAGCTTACCCGCAAATTTTGGCATCCCTAGCGGGATTCGAACCCACGTGAACAGGTTGAAAACCTGCTATCCTTGGCCGCTAGATGATAGGGATGATTGTTAAAATGGAACGTCTTCGTCTAGCCAAGGCTTGACTTCTTCGTCATAGTGACGCTGTTTTTCAACATAACCTGCTGTTTGTTGAATAGACTTGGTTACTTCACTACTAAATCTTAGTAGCCCAGATTTTTGTGCCCAAACTAGGTATTCGTAGTGTTCGGGTATAACATCACACACTCGGCAACCTTGTAGTTTGCCTACTGCAATTTTATCTAACATACCTAAGTTGGTTGATTTCATACTTTTAAAACTAATAGCCATTATGTTCACCAATGTCTAATTACACCTAATACAATAATTACGTTAGTTACTAAACTAAGTACTACTATAAAGGTACGGATTAAAGCAATGCAGTCTGCTTCGCGATCTGTACTGCCTGACTTCTCGCCTAAGGCTTTAGTCCACAGTCGCCACAATTTCACGTTTCTGGGCATCTTGCTTTTTGTATATTAGCTCTAGTCGGCTTACTACTTCTTCTGAACTTAACCAAATGTCTTTGTTGTGCAACATTGACTTAATTTCGTCTTCAGTTAAAAAATCTTTATACACTTCTACCATAAAGTTTTCTGACCACTTACGTTCAAATTGTACTTGATCGTACATTTCTCCGCCTTTGCCAAATGTTCCTGCGCTGTAGTTGTGGAACATAAATAGGCTATGTGGTGTTACTTCGTGAACGTGTCCGCTTAAAAATATCATAGTAGCAGCACTCATGCAAGCGCCTTCTACTGAAGTAATTATTTCAGCTTGAGTTTCGCCCATTACACGCAAAAACTGTAAAGTTGTATAAAGATCTCCGCCTACACTATTAATGTAGATGCGAATAGTATCTGTAGGACTGGCATTACGAATAACATCAAACCATTCAATATATTCTTCGCTGGAACCAATTTCACCGCTTAGGTAAAATTCATAGAGTTTTGCAACTGATTTGCAAAAGTGATTGCCATTACCCTCAAAGTCTAACAACTTAGGGTCAAGAAGGCTTGTGTTTTTGTTTGCCATAATTATTTATCCATTAATAAAAAGTAGGTTATTCTGTTACGAGGAAACCTACCAAAAACCCTAAGCAGTGTTTAGGCTGCTAATGCGAACTGTGAGTCGTTTGCGTTTACTTTTGTTTAGTTTTAACATCTGCTCTGATGTGTTGTCCACTCTGGTACTTGCTGCCCTGTCGAAACTATGCACCCCCATCAAAAACACATAAGGAATTACTCTGTGTCACTTTTAGCTTCTAGAAACACTTATATGCTTTTGGTGGAGGTGGGGGGATTCGCACCCCCGTCCAAGACACGGTTCTCGTTGCTTCATACAACAATAAATTATACTTCTACAAACTTTAACTGAAACACATCAGCGCGTTCTTCATATTTTGCATAACCACGTGGATTGCAAACTACTCGGGTACTGCCAACCATATAGTCAAAGTCTTCGTGTGTGTGACCATGAGTCCACAACTTAATACAAGGACGATCAAGAATAAAGTCATCTAAATTGCTACTGTACGCACCATTTACTAGTTCTTCGTTTTTATATCTAGGATGCGTAGACAGTTTACTAGGTGCGTGATGACCAACAACAACATACTTGTTATCATTTTTGCCAAGCACTTGCGTAACCACATCAATGTATTGCAACATCTTTTTGTGATCTGCAACAGCGTCTTCTGGGCAGAATGTGGCTGTACGAGTCTGAAACTTGCCTTCGTAGTCTTTGTAGTTGACTACACGATTGCTGTTTTTAACACAACGAAAGTCATTCATTACGCCTTTGATATGACGCAAAGTCATGCTGTCTTCGTTATTCATATCAGTCCACAGCGTGCCGCCAATAAAGGTAACGTCATTTAAGACAAATGTTTCTTTATCTAAGATGTGTAAGTTAGACAAGTACGCTAGTCTGGTACGCAGAATCTCAAAAGTTTTGGCATAGTCGCCATTGTAGTGCTCGTGATTACCAGCAACGTACACAACGTGACTAAAGTTACGGCAACACATTTGAAAGAACTCGTGAAGTCCACGGCTACGATCAAACCTGTCAAATACTTCAGCGCTATCTTTGTCTAGCAAATCACGAGCCACGCAAATATCTCCACCCAAAATTAAAACTTGGGCGTTTTCTGTATTTTCTAGTGTTATAGTATCAAACTCTAAGTGCAAGTCTGAACAAACTGCGATTTTCATTTTATTTCCTTTAGGTTGGAAAAGGCGACAGGAATCGAACCTGCTTCCATGGATTTGCAATCCAGTACCTATCCAACTGGTTCCGCCCTTATATTTGTTTATTGCTTACGGAATGTTCAAATGAATTCCATAATTTATTAAATTTTACTTCATAAATGGCACTCAAGCCAAGTAAATAATTTTGTAAGTCATCTTGAGTTAAACTGTCACTAACATCATAAAGATTTTTAATATCTTCTACAACATTCCAACATTTCATAATATCTTGTTCTAGGTCAAATCTGTCTGTCATTTTGTTTACTCAATATAAATTTTAATCTATCTGCTGCATAACTTGCAGCAAACGCGTCTGGTTTTATTTGTGCTTCAATATTACACGTACCGCGAATGTATCCAACAGCTTGTTGTACTACTACTGACGACTTATATCGTTCTTGTGGATTAATGTCTAAGTGGACTTCAACGTGTTTGTCTTCTAGTACACTGCTAAGTTTTTGGAATAGTTCGCTTACTTTGTATACTTCTTGCATTAAGCGCATTGATGGTTTATTGGCTTTTTGGTCCCAGTCTTGCTCTCGTTCAACTTCACCAAAAATCTTGCAACCGTGTTTGCCGTCAATATGTACTACAACTGCTAGAGTATAGTCTGCATACCACTTGGTACCAACTTTAATACGTTCGCTATCAACTCCTAAGTAAACTTTACTTTCAGGAGAGCTATTACGTATATATTCTTTTACTTCATCTAGGTTAAATTTACGCATAATATTCTTTTATGGCAGGGGATAGTGGAATCGAACCAATGACCTCGGAATCAAAATCCGATGTTATACCATTTAACTAATCCCCAACATTTTTGGTACGAGAGACGGGACTCGAACCCGTAAGCCTTACGGCGGCAGATTTTAAGTCTGCTGTGTATACCATTCCACCACCCTCGCATAAGTAATAAAACTAAATTAATTTTATTACTTATGGTGGCTTAAGATTAATTAAGCCACGCTATTACTTTATTTCAAAGTAATTTTCTTTGCTTTCTTTGTTTCAGGAACAATTCTTTCTAATTCTACTGAAAGAATACCGTCAACTAAATTTGCACCATTAATCTCAATTTCGTCTTCTAGAATAAAAGTTCTAGTAAACGATCTGTTGGCTAAGCCTTTAAACAAGTATTCTTTTTCAGAATACTTTTCACTATCTACGTTACCTTTGATAATTAGCTTACCTTCGGTAATTTCAATATCAATTTCGTCTTTAGCAAAACCAGCAACAGCCATTTCAATTAAATAGCTAGTCTCACCAGTCTTACAAATATTATAGGGTGGGTAGCTAGTATTTTTTGCAATCTCCGCATTGACTTTGTTAATTCTGTCAACAACAGTGTCAAAACCTACAAAGTGCTTGTCAAGTCCAGTAAAACCAAAAAGGTTTTCTAAATTTCTCATATTATCTCCTATTAAGCGAGAAAAACAACTAAATGCCTATACCTTTCGGCTATAGGCTCAAATAACTAAAGTATTATTACTTTAGTATAAAATTACATCCTTGGCATTGGATAAGCACCTTTGCAACTAGCACACATACAACCAGCATCATGCCAGCCATCTGTTTGCATTGGCTTATATGGTACAGCCACACCCACAGGCGAGTCGCCTACCTCTGCTGGATTTGGCATACGTGGTCCGCTTGGTTTAGCAATTCCACTTGGTTTTTTTGGCTTTTTTGGTTTAGTATAATCCATTGTATACTCCTTATAAATTGGTGGGCATGGTCAGACTCGAACTGACACGACTTTCGTCACTGGCTTCTAAGACCAGCGTGGCTACCATTACACCACACGCCCATATTCCACAGGTTTAAATTTTAGTGCGTTAGGCTTATTACTATCGCTTAAACTAAAACTTACCATTACTTCTCCGTTGTCTTTTACATCTAAGTAAAACGCTTCTGTATCTTTAAAAAATTTATAAACTTCTATAAACTTATCTGCTTGTTGTCTGTTAATTAGAATTTTTTGTGTCATGTTAATTATATCACTATTAAGCAGCGTTTTCAAGTACAAATTCTGCAAACTTGTTACTGGCTAGATTTTTTTCTTTGCTTTCGCACATAATATCAAATTCTGGTAAAAAGCTACCTGCCCACAAGTTAACAGCATCATTCCAGTAAAAATCACTGTGCGCACGCAGTTTAGCTGCAGTAAAGCCTTGCAACTTTAGTTCGCGCAAATTTGGCAGCACTGTAGGGTCATGATCTACTACTACATCTTCACGACTAACACTGTAGTGTATAGTAGGTCTAACTCCACGCCATGATTCTTTGATTAGTTGGAGCCTAGGGTCGTCAGCTTGGATATACTCACCAGTGTTAATCCAGTGGTGGTGTATGTCAAGCACTAAGGCACAAGTGTCTACTAGCTCTAAGCTAGCGTCAAGACCCCAAGTAAACTCTGCATTTTCAATAGTAAGAGTATTGCGCGCTTCTGGACTAAGTTTACGCATAGCGGCTTTAATACCTTCAGGACCTAGTTTACCACCAATATGCACATTGCATTTAAAATCTTGAAACTGTCTGCCAAAACCCATGTAACGAATTAAGTCACAGTGGTACTCAAATTCCATTAAGGAGTTTTCTACTACTTGTGGATTTTCACTAGCAAGCACACAAAACTGACCTGGGTGAAAAGACACTTTAATATCATGCTTGCGTGCTAGGTCACCTACTTTGCCGAAGCCTTGTTCAAGTAGTGCAACCATAGCAGGCTCAAAGTACACCCACATCCAGTCTGGGTGAGTATAAGCAGGCAGCAAGTCGCTGCTTAGTCTAAACATACGCAAGTGTGCAGGCTTGCCAGCAATATAGGTAAGCTGACGTTGAAGTGCTAATATATTATCTTTGGCAATGCTATATAGCCGTTCAACTGCTACATCTTTGGATTTACTGTTAAGCCAAGTAAGTGTAGTAGTTTTAGTATTTAACTTTGAATCGGCTTTGCCGATAGACTCTTGAATTTTACAAGCAAAACCAATACGTTGTATATTTTGGTCAAACATTTGGTAACCTTTTTATTAGTAAGGCTATATTGTATCAAAATTACTTACCTTTGTCAAGATTAATTTTATGCGCCTACTAGTCTATAACAAAGCGTACATATTGGAAAGTTGTCTAGGTCTCGCTTGTGACTTGTTCCCCAGATACCGCAGTTGCAGCACTCTTGAATATGTTGTTCTAGCACGTCATCATCTATGTTAAGGCGATCTATGTGAAATTCGTCACAAACTTCTGTTAAGTTTTTTCTTGTACGATTAAGGTGCTTTGCTAGTAGCAGGTAAGGTTGGTTTGTATCGGTCATCTAGGTGAGGGTGAGTTTTTTCAAACTCTAAAAGAAACATAATGCAGCAAGCTGCGTGTGCTAGGTGTGACAGCCCAGATTCAGGGTCTTTGTCTTCACCTGCGTTAAATGCTGTAATATGCCGCATTGCTGCGGCTAAGGGTCGGCTCCATGTAAAGCCATTGCGCCAGTTGTGTTCAGCGTATTTTTGTGCGCCAAAAGCAAGAACTGCCGCTGTTTGGTTCATTGCTTCTGTCGAAAGCAAATGTAGGGGTAATTTATCTTGATCAAATTTTATTGCTGTGCCAGTTGGTTTGTCTTGCACTGGTGGAATATCTCCAAACATTGCTTTATATTCTAAGTAGTCGTCTATACTTTTAGTCGTTGTATGCATTATATTTTCTTTTGGTTTGGTTTAGTGTTTTTTGTTTGGCTGATTCTACTAGCCAACAAATCTTTTTAGGCGGCTCTAATTTTATATCAAAAACAGTAGGTATGCCTTGTTTATTACAATAATTAATGTAATCAGTATAAGAGCATTTATTTATAAATTCACTAAATGTCATATTGCATACCTAGAATTTTAGAAAACATTATTATAGCATTTTAGCTTAGCCTAGTCAACATTGAAATTTTTTGTACCACAAAATTTGTTATAAAAAATTTTGACTTGACATTTTTTTAGATTTGATTTACAATTTGTACTCCTTAACTTTGTTTATAAATTATATGGATATTAATATATTAGTTCAACAACTACAGCATGGAAGCAGTTATATTGCAACAAATGCACAAGGAGAACAGTATCAAGTTAATACTCCTCCTACTAGTTTATCACTACAAGCCGCTAGAACACTGGTTGCCTTATGCCAGCAACTAGAACAAAACAATACTGTTATCGGTAATTTACAAAGGCAGCTCAATGACTATTATAACCAAAGTTAAAGTACTTTTATTAGTGCTTGGAATTGCAGTTGTAGTTCCACTTTCTAACGCTGGCAGACCGCTAGCTGTCAAAGATACTAAATTTACGGCTAAAGACGTTGAGTGTTTGGCGCTAAATATCTACATGGAAGCTCGCGGCGAGCCTTGGCAAGGTCAAATTGCAGTTGCACAAGTAACACTAAATAGACTGCATGCTAAAAAATACGGTAATTCTATTTGTCAAATAGTTTACGCAAAAAGTCAGTTTTCTTGGACTGAAGGCTATACCAGTGGTAATAAAAACTACAAACAATGGAAAAACTCTTTAGCCATATCCCGTGCGGTGTTAAGTGGTGAGCTAAGACTGCCTAACTTTAACGCAAAATACTTTCATAACAAAACTGTAAAACCCAAGTGGGCTAAAAATAAAATATTAGTTGCGACTATTGCAAATCACCGTTTTTACACTTGAATAAATACTTAAAATATTGTATAATAATACTTTATTTGAAAGGATAACTATGAAACGCAGAATCTTGGTAGCAGCATACGGCAGGCAGTACACAACTAAAGCTGCGGCTGTAAACGACTGGTTTATGGGCAAAGACTTTAAAGATGCAGCTTCTGGCAGATACACAAGCGTCCGTGACCTTGAAACACTTAAAGCCAACCACGAAGGTGTTTGGCTTGACATAATAACTACTATAATTAGGGTAGCCTAAATGAAAACAGCAAAAGAATTAATTACAGCTAAAATTATTGCGGATTCCGTTAATAAAGACGGCAATCGTATGACTACTATGGAAATTGAGTATCCTAGATTTATTCTAGCAGAACTTAACACCCACAGAATGTTAAGCAAAAATAGTGCTAGTAGCCGTGCTATTCCAGTTAAAGCAATGCATGAGCATATTAAAACAAATACTGCAACGCCTGTGTCGTGGGGCGTTAACCAACCAGGTATGTCAGCTACTGAAGAACTAGAAGGCAGTGATTTATCTTGGGCTAACTACTTGTGGGCTAAAGCTAGGGACAGTGCTATTGAACACGCCCAAGAGTTTATTAAACTTAATGTTCACAAACAAATTGCCAATAGAGTAACTGAGCCTTGGATGATTATGAAAACAGTTATTTCAGGAACTGAGTGGGCTAACTTTTTCTATCTTCGTGCGCACAAGGATGCACAGCCTGAGATACAGGAATTAGCAACAAAAATGTACCAAGCATATGAGAGTTCTAATCCAACACTCTTACACGCAGACGAATGGCACTTGCCTTATATTACTAGTCAAAGAAATACTAGTGGCAGGCTAGAGTACTTTGACCCTAATGGCGAAACACTTACTGCACTAGAAGCTAGAGTAGTGTCGGCTAGTTGTTGTGCGCAGGTTAGCTACCGCAGAAACGACTTTTCGCTTGAAAAAGCTGAAAAGATTTTTGCATTACTAATTGAATCTGAGCCTTGCCATGCTAGTCCAGTTGAGCACCAAGCTACACCAATGGACATTGATACTATGTCACGCTTTGAACCAGAAACATGGGGACCAGGTGTTACACACGTTAGTGCCAACAGCGACTTGTGGTCAGGCAATTTGCGTGGTTGGATTCAGTTTCGTAAACTTATTCCACAGGAGGCAGCATGGTAAGTTATCAACTAACTGTTCAGGAAGATGAGCAGGGACTTTACCTACAATTTACCACAGAAATGCTTGAGCAACTAGGCTGGGCAGTGGGTGATAAAATTTATTGGCAAGATTTAGGCAGGGGTAATTGGTCACTAACCAATAAAGCTGGGCAAAATTTTAATCCAGTATGTACAATTTGTACTCCAGGTGAGTGTGTGCATTTAAATTGCTAATAGCGGCAAATATCAGCTATGTAAGAAGCCAGCAGGTCCACTTAATTTGTGCTTGCTGGCTTTTTTGTTGTGTGGTAGAATAACCACATACAAAAATTTTTGCCAATTTATACTCATCAAAATTATGAATATTATTATTTACACAAAAGATTTTGAACCAATTACGGTGCTTGATCTACCACTTGAAATATTAGAAAGTGCTGAGCGAAACGGTGTTATTGGTATAGAGCTAAAACCGCCCGCAAACTCCAATTTAGAATCTAAACTTATTAAAGTAGAGTGCTTTAGAATTAGATGGTTTGATGGTACACTTAAGCCTATTTTAGTAAGTGACGACGAAATAGATATTTTAATGCTTAAACCTGAATGGCTAGTTGGTCAAAAAGCACTAGTAGGTGCTTATCAACGTAGTCTAACTATACTAACTGACAAGATAAAGAAAACAAGATCTGATGATTGACACTTGATTTTGCAATAGTTTTGTTATATAATATTTCTTTAACGGAGAAAATTATGAAAAAACATTGCGTTAGTTGTGGACAGGTAGTAGCGCCAGCACGCTGGGCATTAGGCTTTCACTTTTGCTTAGACTGTGGTGAGCTTCGTGCCAGAGCATATAAACATTGTATTGTGCCTATGGCTAAAAGTAACTATCAGCCTGTTACCGATTTTAATATGCTTAAACAACTCAACAAGTATGCGAGGACTTAATTATGATTACACTTACCATTAATTGTGAAACTAATGACGAAGCGCGAATTTATCTTAATGCCCTAGAGTATCATGGTTTGATTCATGACTTGTATCGGGCACTTCGTAGTGCTGAGAAGCACGGAACTGAAGCAGATGTGTTAAAAGTTGTTGAAAGTTATAAACCTTATATGTCTACTGCTATTGATAATCATGAAGGAGCATACTAATGATTGATTTTATTGTAACTTTTTGTGCTGTGTTTGCACTTGATGTAGTTTACACTTATTACCTGCGTTGTGTAGGTAATGGTGAGGCTTTAGGTGCTAGCTTTTGGGCAATGCCTTGCTACTTGCTAGGCAGTCTTGCTGTTATCAGCTATACCACCAACCACTGGTTGCTGATTCCTGCCATGATGGGTGCTTTTTGTGGAACTTGGGTTGGTATGAAAATTAAATCAAAGGAGTCAACATGAACGAACGAATTCGAGAACTAATGCTTGAAGCAGGATATGCGGCTCCTGAGATTGCTGGTCGTGCTAACAAGTTTGCCGAGTTGATTGTGCAAGAATGTATGCAAGTTTGTATTAATATGGGCAATGAATATGAAATAAAATCTGCTGGTCAGTATCAAGCAGAAATGTTTGCTTTTGCTATTAAAAAACATTTTGGAGTTAAAACATGAACACGGAACAAAAAATACAAAGATGTCAAGCACTTGTTATTGCTTTTGTAGGCAAAGCTAATGCTGAACTGTGGTGGCTGACACACAACAAATATTTTAACGCTATGCCTGTTCATGTATCTGTTGATGAAATATACAACTACTTAATGGAACACGCTGCTGGAGGCTATCAATGAATAAGGTTTTAGACTGGTTATCAAGCTGGTGGAACCTATTAGTGTTTACAGGTATGCTTTTAAGTATTGTTGTTACAAACTTTAAGAAAACTAAACCATGACAGAACAAATTACACTAGTACCTTTGCCTTATGCATTAGATGCCTTAGTGCCTGCTATAAGCCCTAGATTGCTTGACTACCACTATAGCACTATTGCTAAAAACTATGTAGATGTAGCCAAGGACAATACTGATAGCTATATTAAACAAGACGCTACTTATGCAGCAGTATTGCACAATAGATTCTTTGAGCAACTTATTGCTCCCAAACACGACACTAGCGTAGTAGTTCCTGAGCAAGAAGACCTATTTACTGAAGTTCAGCCTTATCCTGATACTAATCCATTTGGGGTTAGCCAAGAAATAATTATAAATGGATGGGAAACTTTTGAAAAGTTTCAAGCAGAAGTAGAAGCCTTAGCCTTAAGTATGCCTACCAATGGTTGGATATACATGGATAGTACTGGCAATATATTTGGTTTTATAAACAATACACTACCAGTAGACCCTCAACAAATGCTGTTACTTATTGACTTATGGGAACACGCTTGGGAAATTGACTACAATTCAAACAAAACTAAATACTTAAAAAATATCTGGAAAATTATTAACTGGCAAGTAGTTAACGAAAGATTTACAAAATATGACACCTACCTTAGACAAGCAGCTTTGCGAGCGCTATCCGCTAATATTTAAAGATCGTCACGCTGACATGACAACTACAGCAATGTGCTGGGGTTTTGATTGTGGCGATGGTTGGTACAATATTCTAGATCAACTTTGTTCACAAATTCAGCATTACATTGACTGGCGTCAGCATCAGTATGCTCGCGCCGAACGCTACAACCAAGCACTGGCTGAAGCTATTGCTGGTGATAAAAGTAAACTGACTAAATACTTTACTTATGGTGAAGTACCTGATACCAGAACTTTTGAAAACGTAGAATTTGAAATCAAACGCAATCAACCTCGTAAACTACCTGACTTGGTACAACAAGTAGTAGCAAGTCAAGTCAAAGAAAAGTACGGCACGCTACGATTTTACTATGACGGCGGTGATGAACGCATTAGCGGTATGGTTACCCTAGCAGAAGGCATGAGTGCAGTTACTTGTGAACAATGCGGTAGCCCAGGCAAAATTCGCAATGGCGGTTGGATTCAAACACTTTGTGAAACACATTATCAAGAAAAGGAAATGGCATGACAGTAGACTCAGCAGTTAATTGGTTGGTTTGTAGTATCTTATTTAGTTTTGGTACTGTTGTACTAGCAGGTTTAGCAATCACACTAAACAATATTTTTCACAAGTATTGGAAGCCAGTTAAGTGGAATATTTATGATTTTAATGGTAAAATACTGCCAGAAATTCCAGCCCAAAAAGAGCCAAAAGCATGATAGATCGTGAATTTATTAAATGGTTTTACGAAGAAGCCTACCCACTTGAAGGTAAGAATCGCAGTCAAGTATTTGCTAACAACATGGCAAGCAACCCTAACCACGACAGCCGAGACTACTGGATGCGTCAAGCATTTACAACAGGCTACATGAAAGCTCTTAATGACTCTGCACCTAGTGCAGTAGACATAGATTTTGATGAAATAGACTTTAAAGACTACGGACCAGAGGAGAATACATAATGAAAGTAAAGATTGGGCCTTATATCAACTGGATTGGTCCTTATCAAATTGCTGATGCCATATTTTGGTGGCAAGACAAGTACAGCGATACTTGTTTGTGGGCACAACGTGCACATAAATTTGGCCACTGGTTGGCTGAACGCAAGGACGGTTCGGAAACCTACTTAATGCAATTTTGCAACTGGGTTCAGAGTGTACGCAAGCGTCAAGTGTATGTTAAGCTGGACAAGTACGATACTTGGAACATGAACCATACCTTAGCACTTATTGCCTTGCCAATGCTTAAGCAGTTGCAAGCAACCAAGCACGGTGCGCCTAATGTAGATGATAGTGACGTGCCTAGTCCACTGCGCAGCACAGCACCAGGTGCCAAAGACAAGTGTGAGCACGAATGGGACATAGACGACAACCATTTTCATCGTTGGGATTACGTGCTTGGGGAAATGATTTGGGCTTTTGAGCAAGAAGCAGACGACAGCAGCGAAGATCAGTTTTACGACCATGGCGAGAAGATTCCAGGCGAAGATCTTATGGCAAGTATCGATCGCATGAAAGTAGACCAAGCGGGACTAAAAGCACACTACGCTCGCAAACAAAACGGTTTCCAACTTTTTGGAAAATATTATCAAAACTTGTGGGACTAACCCACTAAAGGAAAACTATGAAAATTGTAATCAATAAATCACCAGCACAATTTGCACTTAGCGGCCCAGCCCTAGAGATGTACCTGAGCTTAAGCGGTGAAACTTTTACCATCACTACCGCACGTAACAACCCCAGCTTGGTTGAAGTGGTGGAAACAATGGGGGCAAGTGCTAACGGTTTAGGGTCGGAACTCAAAGTTGTTGAAGTTGCAGACAATAGCTACAACATTACACTAGACGAAAACGGAATTGAGCAAGTAGAACAAGTAACGCCAAAGGTAACTAAAAATGCGCAAACTCCTCAAACTAATCAAGAACCTGTTTAAAAAACCTGAGCCACTCGCAAACTGGCCTTTTCCAAATGGACATAAACCATGAAAATTGTAATTAATGCAGACGCTGGCAAGTTTGGCTTAAGTGACCAAGCTTTTGAGCAATACTTAAACGAAACTAATCAGGTATGGACTACTGATGTTATTAGTGGCATCAAGCGGTACCTAAATCCAGATTACCATATTATTTTTCCTGAAGAAATTCCGCGTGATAATCCAGTACTAGTCAAAATTGTAGAAGAACTGGGCACTGCAGCAAACGGTCCACTAGCCCAACTTAGGGTCATTGAACTGCCAGCAGATATAGGCGAGTGGGAGCTGGAAGAAATGGTTGCGGGCAACGAAGTTATAAGAGAAAAACATAGGATTTTTAGATGAAAATTGTAATTAATAGTGACTTTGGCGGTTTTGGTTTAAGTGACAAAGCCTTTGAAACTTACCTAAAACTTAAAGGTATTGAGTATACTACTCAACAACCTGAAGAACCAAGCGCGTTTCGCAATGGTGTAAACTACTATGACACCAAAGGTGACTACATTAGCTATTATGATATTGCCAGAAATGATCCACAACTTGTTGAAGTAGTAGAAACCCTAGGCGAACAAAGTTGGGGTGTTTTTGCAAACCTAAAGGTAGTGGAAATTCCTGATGATGTTGAGTGGTACATACATGAGTACGATGGTATTGAGTGTGTACACGAGGCACATAGACAATGGAGTTAAATCAACTACTTGCCAAGCTGCAGGAAGAGGCGGCTGAAGTAATACAAGCGGTTAGTAAAATTAACCGCTTTGGAGACAACAACCACCATCCTGATAGAAAGACTACTAACAAACAAGAACTTATACTAGAGTTGGAAGACTTCTTGGCAATTTTAGCTACACTAGAACACAAAGGTTATCTTAACTTGCAACCTAACCAACAAGCAATTTTAGCCAAAGCTAAACAGTTAATTTAATAAAAAAGCCCGCAAGCGATATGCTGGCGGGCTTTATATAGTTAACGATTGGGATTTGTATAATACACAGTCATGCTATTAATTTCATGTGAATACATAATAGGGTCAATAGCTCTGCTTAAGATTTGTGCTTTTTGATCTGTGGTCATTGTAGTACTGCACCAAGCTTCCATTTCTTCATTTGTTATTTCAGCAATAGGTTTAAATGTACTTGGACTTAGATTATCTAAATTTACTTTAAATCTAAACACGTGATACGCAGCACCATTTGGATATAGGGAATCTGTTAGCTTCCACCGAGCTTCGATGTAACTAATAACATTTTCAAATCCTGCATAATTGTCGTACTTTTTTATTAAGTCGACTATAAATTCTGTTTTAACTGCCATTTTTATTCCTTAATAATTCATTGGATAACGATATATTGACCAATACTCATAACTTTTAGTCTCGTATGGGTAATTAGGATTAGTTATATTTGCGCTACCAGAAAGTGCTTGACGGCCTCTTACATAAGTATATCCAAGACCATTTATTGAAGTTGTCACGTAAGGAAGGTCAAAAAAAGTAGCTTTGAGTTCGCCTTCATAATACACAAGAATATTATAAACACCATAACGGTTTTCTGGAGTATAAACATATTCTTCTACCCAAGCATAGTTGCCTTGACTAAATGTATATTGAAAATCAGGTGGGTATCCGTATTGACCATAATAGATATAAGGGTCACCGCCTCTAGTAAGTGTAACAGTTCCACTGGTTTTTACAATAGGCCCAGTAATACTACCAGTTCTAATTGATACTGTAAATGTTTCATTGTTTTCACGGGTGTAATCTTGTCCTACGCTTACTATAAATTGCCCCACATTATTTGTAATAGTAAAAAATCCTGAAGTAGCTGGAAAATCTGAGTTTGTAGTTGTAGTATTATTTATAGTCCAGTAATACCTGCCGTTGGTAATATTGAATCCTTCTACATCAAATGTTATAGTAGTACCTTCTTTTACAATATAAGTAGTAGCACTTATAATATAATAAGCTATAGGTATCTGAGGAACAGTTACGTCAATGTTATAATACTCGGCGTCAGTAATAATTAAATTAGTTGCAGTATTTGTGTCAGTTGTTGCATCAGCTTCATATGCCTTTATTGAAGGTACTGAATCTACGTCACCCAAAGCAAATCCAAGCAAAGTGCCGCCAATAATAAGAGCAGCCCCTAAAGTAAAAAAGGCAGCAAGACCCCCTAAAAGTATACCTAAAATGCCACCAAGGCCGCAATCACCTTGTTGCTCCACGTGGTATGCTCCAGCATAATCACCTAACCAATCTGCTTTATGATCTTTGGTATTATAAGTGTGACCTATTGTGCCACGAAAACTTGCCCAGCTTTGGTAAGCCCAAGCATACTCGCGGCTTCCTAAACCAGCAAATCCGCAACTGCGATCGCCGCTGCCGCTATTTTTGTAGGCAAGACCGCCGTATGCACTAGGCACAATGTGATATATTTTAGTACTAGTGTTAGTAGTTGTGCCAGTATAAGTAGCACTTTGATCTGATGTAAAATTAACATGACACCCATGGTCATTACCACAACCACCACGGCTACCAGTTTTAATTGCAGTAGGATGTTGAATTAATACTACATCATCAACTCGTAGTGGACGCCTAGTAGTGTTAAATACTAAACCACCACTTTGATCGTAAACACGTAAACCGCGTTCTCCAGTTGTTTTAGTAGCTTCAGGTATTGCGTTTAGGGGAGCAAATGCAAATATTCTAGGTATTTGATCTACTGTACCTTCAAACAACAAGTTAACTAACCAAGTTGTGCTATCTTTTTTGACTACGTCCATTATAGCAATTTGTTGTCCACTATAAACTGGACGATAAAACGGCAACATAAAGCTTGAGTTTACGTCAAACATAATATATTGTACAGTCCAGCCCATATCGTAGTTACTGATTTTCCTACCTATTAAGCTAATATTACTTTCACCTGCGTATACTGGTTGTACAGGAGTTGTAGTAGCAAACATTTCACCAACATAAACAATTGAACTATAATCGCTGTGCAAGTTTATGTATCCGTCGTCATCAAAGGTTTTGATACCCCATCTTTCTGTTGCCATTTTATCTTCCTAGTACAAAATATAAGTAAGTAGTTGGATCACTAGTATCTTTTAAAGTAATTGTTGTGCCAGTTTCTACATAAGTAGGACGCACTTCGTTTTTAGTAATATCCCTGACTCCAATAGGCACAAAAAATACTTTCCATATTGTAATGTCTGGATGATCTGCTTTGTTAATAACTGTGTTAAGGTAACCAAGAGTACCTTTTTGCACAACTGAATAAGTGCCGTAAGTAAAGTCAAATCCATCTATTTGTAAGCCGTATGCCATAAAATTACTCCAAAAGTTTTTAACAAGTATACACTAGTTGACCACTTTAGTCAACACAAAATTCACTAACCCCTAAAGGAAACTAACCATGAAAAATACCCAAGGTCAAGACTACGAGTTTGAACAAACAAGCCCAGGAGTCTGGAAGCTTACAGGCCCAATACAGTTGAGCAGCGTTGTTAAAAACGGTCAACAAGTTTTAGGCACGGTAGAAAATGTAGATATTGTTAACTATGAAGGCAACTTGACCCTAGGTCGTGGCAACCATATCTACCAAGAAACAATCAAGCAAATTAATCTAGTGCACGGAGTTCCACAGTATGTTACAATGTAATCCCTGCCTGCTGGTCCGACACACACTAGCCTTAGCCCTAATCGCTGCCATACTAACTAACCCGCTTTGGCTGCTGTTACTCACCACCCAACTGAGTGTGACCTGGTTGCAGGTGTTTGGGCTAACCATCATTTTACAATTTAACTTGGCAGCAGCACAACAATTCCAGAAAATCAACTATTTTAGCAAAGGCAATGCTCTGAACTAAGGCATTGCTAAAAATTGGCTTGTATTCTTAGAAAAAGTATGCTATAATTTAGTTATAAAAGAGAATATATAAGCTAAGTGATGTTCTGTAGACACAGACAAATAAAAATACATCATCTAGGGACGATTAAACGAGGGCCCCTGATGATGATGTATTTTTTTAATTGTCTGCGTTTACACAGAACATCACAAGTGCTCAATGAGGGGAAAATTTTTAATTTTTTGTGTTTTTATTTTTGCTAAAGCAATTTTAAAGTAACTTAAAAAATTAAGCGTTTTTAAACTAAAAAATTAAAACGTTTTGTACGGTTTTTACACCTGTCCGACCCTCAACTGCGGCGGCTGGGGAAAACCAACAATGATGGCCACTGCTGCATAGCTTTCGGCGGTTTTAACCCTAGCAAAAATCATTACCGCACTCTACGGCTTAGGGTCATTAATAATTTTTACAACAACAAATGTTTACACTAAAATCTCAAAATATCAAAGATTTTCCTTTCAAAGACTATGCTGACCTCAGCGACAGCGAACTAGAAGCTCAAGCCAAAACTCATGGGCTAACAAATTTTAATTCGTGGATGCTACCACAAATCCTAGCACATTACGGTGCTTGGAAATTTAAGTTTGTTGATAACAAAGTTGACTACAACTTAACCCGCGAAGAAAATATTACCACTAGCTGGGATATTGGTTTATGGCGAGTGTGCACTAGACTAAAACGCGGTAGCTTAGTTAAAGCACAAAACAAAACTCCGCAGTATAGTGCATTAGTACCGCTTATCTTAGCAGGTGCCAAAGTATATCAAGGCATCAAATACAGCAGCTGGGCACTAGACGACAAGTGTTATTTAGTAGAACCAAAACTGCTAGAGGTTATGTTGTGGCGTGATGATTATTGCTACAACTTAGGGTCAAAACGACTACTAGAGATTCGCCAGCAAGGTTTAACTACTAAAAGTGGCGTAAAAGCTGGACAGGTATCAGACCCTAAATCGCAGTGGTGTTTAACAGGTATCAAGGATACTGAGTTGTGGGGCAACCCCACACTAGTCAATACTGTGCTTACACAAATTTGGGTAGCACATCCCAGTCTTAGACATGAACTTATGGTCTTAGATCCTTATAACTGGGACGAGATGCCCAAACCACTTATAGAAGACCAAATTTTTATGACACCAATTGCTAAAATACCAAAAGTTACCAGTTTAGGGTCACAATTACCTTGGATGATGGAAACAGCATGAAATATACACCAGAATCAACCAAAAAATTAGTAGAAGACTACGAGGCAGGCGTGACCGTGCTCGAGCTTGCAGAACAGTTGCAGGTGCCAGAACGTAGCATAATTGCCAAGCTCTCCAGTTTGGGTGTCTACCAAAAAAAGCAGTACCTAAACAAACGCGGTGAGGTGCCAACCAAAAAGTCTGAACACATCGAGCGGATCGCAAAACTGCTTAATTGCAACCTAGAGCTGCTAGAATCGCTGGAAAAGGTCAATAAGCAGGTATTACTCATGATCGAGCGTAATTTGGATCAAAAATCTGACCCTAAACCGTAAAAATCGGACATAATTCGACTTATTGCCCCAAAAGCCTACTTATTGCAGGATAAGTAGGCTTTTTTGCGTCTGTTTAAATTGCCCTAAATTTCTGCGGTTTAGGGTCAAATGTGTGATGGCCGCAGCTTAGGGTCAGATTCAAGAAAATATTCTTGACAAATCAGTTGGGCACTAGTATAATGGCGCCGCAAGGTGCAAATTTTTGCAAGTGGCCAATTTTGGGCAAAACAAAAGCCACCGAGCTTGTGGCTGGGTGGCTTTTGAAACTGATCAAGTTTTTTAAGGCTCTGCTACCATATAAGGTTGAGATTTAAAGCTAGTAGTGCTACCTAGTGGTAAAACCGCCTATGGTCTACATACGCTACAACCTAGGGTCGAAGCCAAGGACTGTAAATCCTTGCAGGGGGTTTTGCTAAGTGCGCCAGTGGGATTGGAAACCCACATTACCACTGCCGTGGCTCTTAGAGTTAGATGATGGCTGTATTTTTGAGTGTTCTTTCACTGTGGAACTATTTAACCTATAGCTAGGGGCACAACACGCCACTGGCAGACAATTATCGATAGCCTTGCATTAACGAACTGTTCTTAAAGAACACAGTTAAAACTAACATGGTCGAGCTGTGTCAAGCTACACAATTTATTAAGGTTTGAAATTGTGCAAAACTCCTCAACGTTTCGGGTTCCACAACCCAAGCAAGTTGACTGCTTCAATTTTTAGTTTAGCGCTATCGTGCCTATTTGTCAACAAAGGTGCTTCCTCTGACAAGCGAATAGCGGTTATATCAGACAGTGTTGCTCGCACACTTACTGTCGCGTAGCTACAACGTCTTGTAGCGATACCCTGATAACACTAAACTAAAAACTGGTACTGGATACGAGAATCGAACTCGTCTTTCCGCCGTGAAAGGGCAGCGTCCTAGCCGATAGACGAATCCAGCAAAATGGAGGGCTGCAACTAGAGATTTCGGTTGCAATTAAGTTGTTAAGCCATATCATAAGCGTGGCACTCATAACACCCATATATTAATGTTGGCACTAATATATGGTTGCTAAGGGCTGTGGTTCGGTGATCCGTGTTGACGGCTTCTCCACAATTAAGGAAGCATCGCTAATAGCAACCGCTTTCCACCCAATCTATTACTTACTTACTTAAATCACTAAATTATATAATATTATAACACGATAAGCTGACTAAAATCAAGAAAAAATAAACAGTCGTTGACTCTATGAGCTAGCTTCGCAGGTGTGTCGACGTACAGTGACTGAGTAGTGTTCGAAGCTGTCGTAGTCAAACAGGCAGCACTTTCATGCTATTCATTAAGCCCTTCCCGACTGTCTATAACAATATTATACAATAAAAAGGGTCAGTAGTTCAAGTTTGAATTTTCTGACCCTAAACTGATCAGGCTTTAACAGCCTTTGCGATCAGCTCCAAGGCTTCGCGGGTAGCTTTTTCAAGCGACTCGATCAATTCCTCGCTGGTACCGATTGCGGTAGCAATCTCAGTAATCAGCTCAGCCTTGCGGGGAGCAGCAACGCCTTTGGCTTTGCTTTTTGCCACGTACACGCCTTCGCGTGAGAGCTTGGCAACGATGGAACGAACAGACTTACCTGTGCGTTCTGCGATCATTTCCACAGTGTCGCCAGCTTTGTAGCTGTTCACGACTTCCATGGTCATTTCGGGGGTGTAGTTTGTAGTAGTTGCAGTCATCATATGTCCTTTCAATTGGTTTCTGCGCTGTTTAAAGAATAATTATATCACTTAAAAGGGAACATCTTCAAGATCAAAAATTTCATTGTTAACTTGGGTAGCGGCAACTTTTTTGGATAGTTCTGTTTCGCATACTTCCCAAAACCACTGCTCCTGAACCAAGGCAAAAAATTCGCTGTCTGTCATCTGTGACCCCTTCCTGATTTCATAAAGAAATTATAAAACTTTTTGAACTCGCGGCCAAGTTTATTTTTTTGCTGGTTTGGGCAACTAAGCCGAAAATACACTTGACAAGTTTGTTTGGCCACTGTATAATGGGCGCGGCCAGCTTAAAAAAGTTAGGCTTGCCACTTACACACTGGCGCGGCAGCACCAA